>CEAB01060966.1_pt1 | contig 37271 bp, 20 predicted proteins | sample 557651 | NCBI WGS metagenome assembly CEAB01 (sample SAMEA3182046, study PRJEB8094) | gut metagenome | biome: human; feature: gut; material: Stool; isolation source: human stools | place: Canada | collected 2011-11-15
GGATATTATAAATACTTATATAATTATAATATTTCATAAAAGATATAATGCATATGAAATCTTGCTATAGTGAACGTCCTGAAATGATTCAAAAGTTAGATAATAATTCTTACGCTTTTAATTATAACATTGAAGAAGTAAAGAAGGACGATGAAACATATTATGAATGTGAACAAGTAATTATTAATGAATCTAATATCAACGATGATTCAATTATTCGTGACGTATTACTTAATAATTGGGATGTGAATCAGCAATTGAAAATGGTTAATGATTACTTTGCATATAAATTGGGTCTCAACAAAGATGAAATCTGTAAAACTAGATATGAGAATTTCTTAGAGTTTAGATCTAAACTTAAAACAAGTGTAACTAAAAGTATAATCTAATGGAACTCAGATTAGATAGAATATTTCGTACTAATGAATATACTATTGGGGAGTTATATGTAGATGGTGCTTATCTATGCGATACACTTGAAGATCCAGTAAGACCATTACCTGAAGTATGTCCTAATACACCTAAAGGAATTGCATGTAAATGCAAGGAAAAGGTGTATGGGGATACTGCTGTACCTGCTGGTACGTATGAGGTGAAATTAAGCTATTCTAGCCGTTTTAAGCGTGTTATGCCTGAGATACTTAATGTACCTCACTTCTTAGGTATACGTATACATACATTAAATAAATCTAGTGAAACCGAAGGGTGTATTGGTGTAGGGACGTGGGATGGTATTACAGAGGATTGGATTTCCAATTCACGATCTGCGTATGATAAACTATTCAAGTTACTTAAAAGTGCGAGCGATAATAAAGAATCTATTACTATTACTATAAATAATTTATGATTAACTGCAGTGAACTAAAGAAAGCGAATCCTTATCTATTTAATTCTTGGCGTGCAATTTTATATACTGAAAAAGGTAAAAGAGCCGGAGTAGTAGATAGCTGGAGAAAATTTTCAACCTTCTTTGAAGATGTTCATAGTTCATATAAGGAAGGACTTCGTCTGTCTAGAAAAGATAAAGATAAACCTTTTGGACCTGATAATTTTGAATGGGTTACTAATTTAGAACTAGCCCAAACTGCAAAAGATACAGTATGGTTGACGTATGAAGGTGAAACTAAAACCTTAAGAGAGTGGTCTGAAGAATTTGGTATGTCTTATAATGGTTTACGCCAACGATATTTTCGAAATAAAAATTATAGCATTGAGGAAATATTATTTGGTAAAAAGCGTAAAACAAAAGGCCCCTCACGAGAATACGACCTGAAAACAAGAGCATCTAAATTATTATCTGCTTATAAGCTTAAAGATTGGAAGTCACGTAGAGAATTTAATTTAGATAGGGATTGGTTTATAAAAAACATTCTCACAAAAGAATGTGTTTACTGTGGTAGTAAAGATAAATTAGGTTGTGACAGAATAGACAATTCAAAAGGTCACACTTATGATAATGTGGTTCCTTGTTGTTATGTTTGCAATTGTGCAAGAAGTAATAACTTTTCACATGAAGAAATGAAAATAATAGGAAAAACAATTAGAAAAGTAATGGAAAAAGAATAAATAACAATAAATAACTTATAAGTATGAAGAAACATTATGAAACACATGTAGAAGATACAGATAAGCTTATAAGTGTTGCAGGTCCTGTATTAGATTATAAGTCTTGGTATGAGCAATACAGGAAATTAATGGAAGAACAAGCTCAACGTAAATATGGTCTTTATACCCCTACTTCAGAAGGCGATGATGATGATTTCCCATCTATTCCTGGCATGATTGCCAGATATTCCGCTTCCGGTCTTACTAATGAGCATATGAAAGAAAATCCTGTATGGGTAGATAAGACAGGTAATGGGCATGATTTGCAAATGAAGAACTTCATTTGGGGTGAAATGTCTGGAGTAGGTGGTTATGTTCAGAATTTTAATTATTTCAGAAACAATGCTACTGTAGATAAAGTAAGAATTGATGAGCAAAGTAGCAATTCTATTAAAGTAACCCTTTTAACCTCAAGAATAAGTAACGCTATTTATATACCAAAGAATATTTACCAATTTAATAAATCTTATTCCATAAAAATATCAAGTGAAGGATACAATGAAGGTGATCTGTCTTTGTCATTTTATGCTTCTTCTGTATCAACGGCTACAACAGTAAAAGTACCGTTAAATCCTAATGGCATCACTGAAATTCCTGCAATAAAAGAAGATGATTTTTTAGCTGTTTATCTTAATGTTGGGGGTAAAGTGGGATTAATTACCATCGAACAACTACCTCTCTACCCTGGTGCACTTGTCTTTGATGGTGTAGATGATTATGGTATCTGTGATAACTTCCCTATTCTGACTAAGGAAAAGGGATATACGGTTGTGGCGTTGAGACAGTGGATAGAAGAAAAAAATGATTCAACGGCATTGGTTTCTAACTGTGAAAAGTGGGGTAAGAATGGTGCATTTTTGTTTGAGTATAACAATTTAAGAATCAATTTTCTTAATGTGGCAATTTCTTTTGGGCACGTGTCTTCTGTTGATAGGGGAAAGTCCCCATTTTCCTATCAAACATCTAAACTATATAATGGTAAAAATATAGAACCTGGGAGTCTTATAGGAAGTAATGAATTGGTAGTTGGGAAGGGAAACAAAGATTTCTCAACCGTTTCTAAAGTTGCCATTTGGGAACTCATCATCCTTGACCACGATGCCACCGAAGAAGAACTGACCAAGATCAAAGACTACTTCGTTAAAACCTATCCCTGGCTCTTCCCCAACCAGGCATGGACAGTGGTAGGCAAAACCAACGAGGACGAAGATCGTGCTACTATTGCCAACATTACGGGCAATGGTAATGATCTTGTACTGTCGAATTTAGGGTTTATTGAAGGGAGTGGCTACAATGAAGAAGGGGAACATGCTGGCTATCTGGTTACTGAAGGGGTGGATGATATGATAACTTCGTCAGCTTTTCAAATGGGTAAGGATTTTACGATTGTTGAAGATTGGAAGTTTATTGATAATAAAAAGAGTGGTACTGGTTTAGTAAAAGGGTCTAGTTTTTATATCTACAACACAATGATTGGACTTGATCTTTATATTAATTCAGGATCAGTAAAAAATAGTCTTGACGGAATTAAAAGTATTAATGCTGCATGTTCAGATGGTAGGGCCTATGATCGTAATTGGAATGAAATACTGGCAAATACAGGTAATGTAGTTGGTTCTGGTGGTATATTGGAGGTATCGAGTAGTGGTGGTAGGTTTGATCGAATAGCTTTTAAGAACCTTGCAATTTATCCAAGAATCCTCTCCAAAGACGACTGTATCAAAGCATATAACTATTTACAAACTTTAAAAGCAAAGTAAGATGAGATATATAGTAATTCCAAGAGAACTGTTTGATACTATACCGGAAGAAATAAAGAAAAAATTAGGTATAGACAGTCCAAGAATGAGTACAGATGGAACAGAAGTTATGCTTCATATCGAGCATTATGATACGTTGTTTCCGCCTGTAATGACACTGGAAGAAGATGAAAATAATAATACTGCGAATTATCCTTTTCCAGTATACGAAGCTGCAACAACAGAATTCAATAGTTTAATTGCTTCAGATAAATGGAGTGCAAATACTGAAGATTATGACATTTAATTCATTGAATACTATTATAGATGATATTCTTTTAATTATACGTGATAACAATATCAGTGAATCTGAGAACTTATCCCGCATACAGATAGAACAATGGATACATCAATATAGAGCATATTTAATTAAACAGGATTTAGATAAGGGTAGAGATATAAATCCAGAGTATATACAAACTATTGGGCCTTTACACATATCCAAAGTAAGTAATTGTACTGGTGGTTATAACTACAAATCAGATGAAGAGATACCTAATTTTATTGACTTACATTTTGGTTTAGGTTTGGTTGCTGTAAAAGATATGAATGGTGATTTAATTCAATTAGGTACAGAAACAAAAGCTAAATATCAAGTAAGTAGAAAATATACTTGCAGTGATTACATTGCTTATATAAAAGGCAATCATCTGTATATACTTGGTCCTGAACACTTAGAATATGTTAAAATAGAAGGTATATTAGAAGATCCTACCCAAGCTGGTGAGTGTTTTGATAGAGATGATACTCCGTATCCAGTGCCAGCAAATATGATACCTACGATTAAACAAATGATATTTGAAAGAGAATTGAATATCATGTTACGAGTCCCTAGTGACACTACGAACAATAGTACAAACGACGTTAACAACGAACTGAATGCAAGAAACTAAATACAATAGAAAAGCTTATACGATTGCTGACTTCTATGATAGTTATTGTAATTACGTAGAAGACAATCCACTATATCAGGTTTCTTATAAAGTATTTAGACAAATTGTTTCAGATTACTTTAGATACTTAAGAGATGAGATAATTGAAAACGGAAAAGAAGTCAGATTACCTTGTAGAATGGGTACATTATCCATAGTAAAGCATAAACCTAAAGAATATACTGGTAAAAGTTTGAGAATGGATTATGCTGAAAGTAAGAAGTATGATAAGATCATATACCATTTGAATGAACATACTGGGGGATACAAATATCGTTTTTATTGGAATAAACAGAATATGCTTACTAAGAATAAAACAAAATATCAATTGATAATGACAAGAGATAACAAGAGACATCTGGCACAAATATTAAAGAATCATGTAAGAGATTACATAGAATTGTAAGAAGACTATGATAACGAAATTAACATCAACAAAAACTGTCATAGCTAAGATAATCGCAGATCTTGATTTAAAAGAAGATGATATAAAGATCACCGATATACGAGAATGGATTGCTGAAGGAATGGAAAAAATTGGTGCAGTTACACAATTAGAACCTAAGGTAAAGACTGTAGAAATACATAATCATCAAGCTCAGATACCATGTGATTTACATCAGCTTCATCAAGTAGCGTATTCATTTAATTGTGATGGACCGTGGTTTCCAACTAGAAAAGCCACAGGCTCATTTGCTGTATGGGATCATGACGATTGCTGTTGTGATTGTTGTGATCATTTTGGGCATACTAAGGAATGTAGACATGATTGTAAATGTGAACACTGCGATCCAAATATGATTGTACAGAATGATGTGATGGTGAATCTAGTAGTAGATATGTATGGTAATATAGATAAAACCGAAGCAATTGAAATGCTTAATACAAATCAAAATCTTAGAACTATAGTATCTAATTTAATTAACCAACACACTATAGGTGATTATCAAGCTTTTCATTTTGATACAGCAAATCCAAGTTTAGGTATACAATATACTGTTAAACCTGGTTATATTATGTGCAACGCTCCATGTGGTTATCTTAAGCTATCATACAGTGGTATTTATACAGATGAAGAAGGTTATGCTTTAATACCAGACATGACCTCATATACTGAAGCTTTATACTGGTATGTCACAATGAAAATGAAATACCCAGAGTATCTTAATGGCAGAATGAATAGGGAAGTGTATTATGACATACGTAGGTCTTGGAATTTCTATAGAAATCAAGCATATGCTGAAGCATTGATGCCTAATGAAGATGGTCTAGAATCTATAAAAAACAATTGGAATAAAATTGTACCTGAATTTAGAGACCATAATTCTTTTTATAGTCATACTGGGGAACGTCAAATAATTTATAATGCTACTACATAATGAATGCACAAAGACAAACAAATACGTGGACAAAAGGTATGAATTGTGACTTAGATTATTCAGTCATAAGTTCAGACCAGTATCAATGGGCAGAAAATATACGTATTATTGCCAATGATAATAGTTCTACTGGAGTAATGCAGAATATTGAAGGCGTTCGTAAGCTCAATCCTACATTGACATTGAATGGTGAAACAATAGTCCATACAAATACAATTAGGGATTGGGCAATTGTGTTTACTAAGAAAGGTAGTAACTTCAATATATATAGATACGATTTTGGTGCATCTGAAACTGAACCTATAGTGACTACAGTAGCATCCAATGCGGCATTGGATATTCCTATTATAGATGGTCATTATGCTGTTAGTAGTGTTTGTAAATGGGAATCTGATGATTTAGTTAAGATATACTGGTGTGATGGGGTACATCAGATTAGAGTATTAAATGTAGCCACAACTCATCCTAATCTTAATGTAGACTCTTTAAATATATCACCAAAGAGTCAATTACCACCTTTATTCTTTAAAGGTTTAGGTACAGGTGGATTGAAAGCTGGTAAGTATCAATATTGCTATCAACTATTTAATCCCAGAACATCTGAAACGTCTATATCTGTTTTATCTCCAATTATTACAGTATCTAGAAGTTTAGAAAATACTAACAGCCAAGATATCTATGGTAGTTCTAAAGAAGAAACTACTAATAGGTCCATTAAACTACAGACTACTGTTGATACTAACTCTTTTAGTAGAGCTAGAATAATTTCTATATATTACTCCAGTAATACTGCAGAACCCGTTATCACAGTGATAGATGAAATAAGTATTTCAAATAATACTTTAGTCTATGAAGATAAAGGTGGTTCAGTTATCGATGAGCTTACTCTAGAAGAATTCAATGGTTTAAGTACTTATATATTTACTCCCAAAGTAATAGAATCTAAAGACAATATGTTATTTGCTGCTAATATTACTGAACAGACTTGGGATATTAGTGATGATGAATTTGATGCTAGAGCATACAGATGCAATAAGAATGGTCAAATATTATTAACTTCTACATCTGGACAGGATTCTATAACATTTTCTACTTCAGAAATAAGTACTAAAGATATACCAACTAATCACGACTGTATTTGTCCTGCAAACTATGATGATAATAGTCAGTATTTATATGCTCCAGATGCTACAGGTAAGTATGTATATGGTGGTATAGGTAAAAATATTTCATATAGGTTTATAAAAACCAATCTAATTGAAAGTGATGCACCTACATCTAGGACAGGTTATGCTGAAGATTCTTTCTCATTAAACTCTAAAGCACGTTCTACATCTACTCTAGATTTATATAACATTGAGGAAGATGGTTCCTGGTCAGATGCAGGGTCTTTATCTTTTGCTGATGCTACTGCTAAAGTGTTAAACTATAGTAATAGTGAAGTAGAATCAATGGCAAGGAGTTATATGAGAGATGAAATATATCGTTTTGCTATTGTATTCTACAATGAAGAAAATGTAGCATCCTCTGCACACTGGATCGCAGATATAAGAATGCCTAAAGCTAGTGCACCTGGTTATAATATCTTTACTTCAGGTATGCGAGTAGACATTGGTGGTAATACCACTAATAGCCTAGAAGTAGTTACACACCCATTAGGTGTGCAATTCACAGTTAATATACCAAGTGATTTAATCCAAAGTAAGAAGATTACTGGTTATGAAATTGTAAGATGTGAAAGAACTATTTCAGATAGAACAATATTGATGCAAGGAGCTGTTAGTTGTGTTTGTAATTATGATAATACAAATCAATTAACTGCTTTTCCATATCTTACTTATTCTACTTCTCATGGGATGGTATCACAAAATAATAAATATGCACATGCTTTTGACTTTAGTAGTCAGAATGCTAATGAATATTTCTTATTTATATCACCAGAAATATGTGTTAATAGGACAAATGCATCTGAAGTAACAGGAAGAGCTACAGAGATTAAAGGTATATACAGACTAAAATCTTCAATATCTCCCGATGAATCTATGGGTAATGGTACTCCTGCGAATGATAAGATTGTACCCAACGGTGATAAAGTCAAAGTATTAGTTGGGGCAAAAGCTTCAAAACATGATTTAAAGAATATAACCTCAAATACTTCTACTAGTTGGGCTAAGAATAGTGGTTGGGCTTATACTTCAGTTACAGCTATAGGTGATTCTATAAAACAATCTACTGCAAATAATGCAATTTATATGGGTGCAGAATCATGGTATGATGCCACTTTAGCTAAGTATTACAATAAAGTTACTACAGGGGGATATAATTCAGCATCAATTCAAGACATTACAATTGCTACTAATACAGATCCCTTTGACTTAGATGACGATGCATGGAGAACTAAAGCTACCAATGTAGGTAGCATGGTATACTATAACTGGGTATACGGAGATACATCTAAGGCTAGTGATTATGATGACAATAATGTTAGGAAGGTTGGACCTCATGGGATATGTGCAATATTCCAGAGTACAGATATGACTTCTCGTAATACTATGGTTGGTGAAGTACCAGAATTAGCTGCTGGACCAGAAAGTGCTAATGCAATTCTCATTGCTAACTTAAGACAATCTGTAACACCTTATGGTGGCAATAGTTATGCTACAAGACAGAACTCTGTATATATAGGTACTGGGTCTTATGTCAATGCAAAAGATAATAGTAATACTAAAGTAAATGTATTCGGTGGTGATACGTACGTTGGTGTATTAGATTATGCTAATTGTATGTTTGCATATCATAACGCTAGTGATAACTATGAACAACCAGATAATGAAAGAATTAGAGCATATAATGGTGCTTATATACCATTAGAGTCTTCTATTAATCTTTCATTGAGAACTGATACTGTAGGTACAGCTAAAACCTATGAATCTGGTACAGGCTATGCAAACCATTTTGTAGAGAATGATATTGTACAAGTAGGTTCTATATATGTTCAGAATACGCCATTATATGCTTATAATGATGCTTATTCTGCTCAACCTAGAGCTAAAAACTATGTTAGTAAATCAATCTATAGTATAGATAATTTACATACAGATACTAGGGTAATGAACTCAGAACCTAAGACTAACTTGGAAGTAACTGATTCGTGGACTAAATTTAGAGTTGCTAATTACTTAGATGTTGATACCAGATTTGGTTCTATAAACAATTTAAAGTTATTTAAGAATAACTTGTTGTTCTGGCAAACTGACGCTTTTGGCACACTTGCTGTAAATGAACGTTCTCTTATCCAAGATAATAATGCAGGTGCACTTACGTTAGGTACAGGGGGTGTATTAACTAGGTTTGATTACTTTACTACTAAGAATGGTTCTAAAGAGAATCAATTAAGAACTGCAACACAATCAGATAGTACAGTATATTGGTATGATGCCGATAGAAATGAAATATGTGGTTTTGATAATCAATTACGTACTGTATCTAAATTAAAAGGTGTACAATCTTATTTACACGATAATAAGGATATAATTACAAACGATCCTATATCTGTATATGATAAGAAATACAATGAAGTTCTTCTTACTCTAGAAGATAAGACTTTGGTATTTAATGAACAAGTTGGAGCTTTTACTTCATTCTATACTTATAGACCTGATTGGTATGCTGAATTTACAGATAAATTAATGATATACAAGAATTTAGCTGTATATAAGTATAATTCAGGTAATGAATTAGATATGTTTACAGGTAAAGATAAAGTATCTTATGTTAGATTTATAGTAAATGATAAGTACCCTCAAACTAAAACATTTGATAATGTTGAATATGGTGGTGACTTTACTTACGATACTAACTTTGATAACATCTACTTTGAAACTAAAAGACAAACTAGTTTTACTCTTACTCAGGATGATATAGATTATAGAGAGGATACTTATAAATTCTGTATTCCTCGCAGTAGTAGAGAATTAAATGAGGCTGAAGAGTTAGTAAACAAATCCTATAGAGATAGAATGAAAGGGAAATATTTAATCTGCCATTACAAATATGATTGCAATGGTGGTAATACATTTAAAGTTCCTTATATTAGTACAGCATACAGATATTCATTGATATAATATGAAAAAGAAAATAAATAAAAAGAAAGTTCCAGCTTACGCTTTTGGTATAGATCAAGGTTTAGAGATTGCTTCTATATTGGGAGCTGGTTTACAAGGCTTTACAGAAGAAGGATCTGGTGTAGATATTGCTGGCAGTACTCTAGGGGGTGCTGCCAAAGGTGCTTCTGTAGGCTCTGCTATCCTTCCTGGTATTGGTACAGCTATAGGTGGAGCTGTAGGTGGTGTTGGAAACCTTGTATCAAGTATCTTTAGAAAGAATGCAATTAATAAGCAAAAACGTATTAAAGCAAATGCTAAAGAAATAGCAATGGGGAAAGGTAATGCAGCCACACTTGAACAAAAATATTGGGATGATAATTCTTTAGCTTATACTTTTGAAAACGGTGGTATATTGCCAGATTTAGCTTATGTGGATAATAATGAAGTAATAAGAGATGACTTTGGTAATATTGCACAAGTACCTAATAGTAAACCAGGTACAGACAATCATTTGATAGATGCTTCTAATCTTGAATCTGTTCTATCCGATAAGATCAAAAGACCTGGTACAAACAAAACATTTGCGCAAGAAGGTAAAAAATTAGTTAATATGACTAAAGGAAGTAAAGGAAAAGATAGATTTGCTCGCAATGCTGATAGATTAAATCAGATAAATGCAAATGCAATGTATGAACAACTTCTTACAGAACAAGAAGCAGTTAAAGCTAAAAAAGGTGTCAAACCCAAAGTAAAGGGAATGCCGGCATATGCTGATGGAAAATCTAGAAAATTGGGTAAAGAAATACCTTTAATAAGTGGTGAAGCTTTTGGTATTTATGCTGATGCTTTAAAAAAGTTCTTTACAGAACCAGCAAAAGCTACAACTGCCAATAGTGCAATGAATGAAGCATTCGACATAAATAGTTTAAATCAACGAGGTGGTTTAGGTAGTAGAAAGTATTGGAATTCTACTAATTCTAATATGACTGCAGCCCCTTATGGAGAAGCTGTACCTACACAAGGCGTAAACCCTATTACTAGGAAGACAATACCTGTAGGTGTACCCGTAGGTGTAAATGAACCTATATATGATCTCCCTGAAGTATCATTACCTGGTGCAGTTGCTGTATCAAAACCAAATAAAGTTAAAACAGTATCTACAGAATCTAGAATTCCTACTAGCAAGCCTGACGAAGTATTTCTTAAAGTTCCTGTTCCAGAATTATTACAAGCACCATCTCTGGGTATAGCAGCTAATAAACCTATTGCGGAAAAAATTAATGCAGGACTTCCAGCAGCCCCTAAAAATTCTAACACAAAAGATAAGGCGCCATTTGGCAGTCTGTCTGGTTTATCTCCTATACTGTATAATTGGATTCAAAGTAGACGTAGACCTGAAACAGAAGATCAAGTCCTTAATCCTTATACTGGGGCTATTAATAGAGCAATGGCTAGTCGTAAACTTAATATAGAACCCACTCTTGCAGCTAATAGAAGATCTAGAGCAATCGCTCGTAATAACATGGCTAAACTCAATCCTAACACGGGTATGAATTTAGCATATGGAAATCAATTAGCTACTGGGGAATATGCTCAGAATGCTTCAGTATATGCTAATAGAGATAATGCTAATAATCAATACTTAGGTGAATACGCAAATATGATGAACAATTTAGGTCAGCAATATGTACAGAATACTGTACTTACTAATGACCTAAATGCCCGTAATAGAGCTGCTGCAAGAAACTTTGGTGCTACTGCTGCTGGTCAGTTAGGTCAATGGTCTCAGACTAAAGAAAAGATGCGTAATCAGGCACGTAGAGATCGTCAGATATTACCTTACTTACAGAATTTCTTAAGATACGGTACAGTAAATAGTTTAGTTGATAGTTTAACAGTATAATTATGGCAGTAAATAGATATGACAATCCTGCACAAGCTCAATTTATAGATACCTATGTTCCAATCCCTTTTGAACAATTATATACATTGGGTAAGCAGGCAAATGAAAGAGTTGATAAAGCTTTAGCAGATTATAGAACTGCTGCAAACTCATGGGCTGAATTTCGTTCTAGGTCTATGAAAGATATGCAAACGTGGGATGCAGAAACTAGAGGTAAAGTACTTCCGATTATTGATCAAGCTGCTAAGAATCCAGAAGCAATAAAGAGTATGGAATGGCAAATGGCTCTACAATCTGCAATAAATAATGTAGATAGAGCTAAACTTTCTGCATTAAAACAGAATGCTGCCAATTTTGATGAATATGCAAAGCAAGTTCAAACTTTAATGTTGCATGACAAATATAATCCACTATGGCACGATAGAGATTTTACTAACTGGGATACTACTACTTCGGGATTATTTAATGAAGTTCCTTTAGCTTATTCTTCTATAAAAGATTTAACTAATGAATATGTAAATAATCTGAAGGACAGTTATCTTGGTAGAGAAGGTGGATTTATTTGGACTGGTGTTACAGGACAGCAAATTAAAGACATATTGGATGCTAATAGAAGTGGAATATTATCTACTCCACAAGCACAAATGCATATGCAAACGTGGATGAGAAATCATCCCGGATCAACAGAAGAAGATGCAGCTAATGCTTTCATGCAAAGAGCTTATACAGATAATCAAGAATATATTCGTAAAAGTCCTACTGTAGATCCTTATGCTATGCAAGCGTTGAAATATAAGCAAGCATTAGAAACTGCTAAATTAAAGAAGAAAGGTACAGAAAAAGAATCTGTAGATTATCCTGACGCTTATAAAAAGCTGTATAATGACGCAGTAGTATTTGAAAAACGTCAGTTAGAAAATAGTCCAGTATATTCACAAACTAGATTTGTAACTAACAAGTTCCAAGAAGCCGCATCAGCCTTAATGTCTGGTAATATTACTCCAGAAGAATATAATTCCTTAGTAAAGGATTATGGAAAAGAAATGTCAGATGCAACTGCTAATGATATTGCTAACCTGTTTGCAACTAAAGCTGGAGAAATATTTCCTAAAACTGGAGTAAGAGCTGATAAATTACCTCAGTATTACGATGCAGCTACTAGAGTACTGAACGATATTACATACCCTTCTTCTGGTATGATTCTTAATAGTTACAATAAAGTTAAGAGTTCTAATGAAATTGATATTAATTTAGGTGGTTCAGTAACTAAAGGATATGTTACACCAGACACAGGTGGTTTAATATTAGCTACTGATTTTGTAAATAAAATCATGAAGGTTCCTTCTATTAAATACAATGTAGAAACTACAAATGGATTAGAAAGAAACTTTGCAGAAGATTTAAAATCTGGAGTATTCAAAGATGTTATCAAAACTCCTAGAGGTAGAATCATGTCATCAGTAGTAGATGGTATTCCTCAATTAATGCAAAGAGTGAGTGTGAGAATACCTTTACAAGCTATTAAGAATGCTGGTTATGATGTAGATAGCTTTAAATCTATGGTTAGTAATTCAATGGGTATATCCGCAGAAACAGGCTTAAATGTCAAACCCATTGATAAAAAAGATTACAATGATGCTTATGGTGGGAATGTACCATTAACTGGTGAATATTTTACATTTGATACAATGGAGCCGATTGATCCACATGGTATGACTAGAATGACATTTGATCAGGAAGTTAATGATATTCATGGTGGTTCAAAATTACAGAATGATAATTATGAGCAATCATTTACTGATGCTTATGATAGTTTAATAAACAGTTTATTACAATAATATATGGAAAAATCTATATTAGGTCAATATCCTACTGACAATACACCTAGCAAAGCAGCCTTATTAGGTAAGGCTATGGATACGGTCAATGCTCAGTATTCTCCTATCACTAATATTAAAACAGGTTATGATAGGAACTTAGAAACAACTCCATTAGATGATTATGAATATGCGTATCTGTTAAATAAAGAAACTCCAGAAGAAACACTAAAGGATAAGAGTTATTTAAGGGATGCTTGGACTACTTTTGCTAATAATAGAGATCAAATTAATCTGATGTCTGAAAGAGCTAAATTAGTAAAAGACATTAATCCTGTTATTGAAGATATTGATTATGAATTACAATATTTAAATGATAAGAAAATGCTTTTGAATCTTGAAAGCGTCTTACCTACTATGGATAAGAGCTCTCAAGAATATCAAAATACCTTACAGCAATATGAAATTCTTAAAAACAATTTAGAAGCCAATTCTGAAAAGTATAACGCAATATTAGCAAAGTACAATGATTCAGAAGGTACAGATGTTGATAAGAGAATTGAATACTTAAATGGGGTAAGAGATTGGTGGGTAAACGAACAATCCGAAGTAAATAAGAGTATTCAAGATTATTATGATTCTATCACATCTAGATCTGAAAGATACAAACCTTCTGCTAGATTTCAAATAAAAGAACAGAAAGCTCAAGATAAGCCTTTCTATGATTCTGATTATGTATTATACGCCGGACCTGGTTTAACAGGTTCATCAATGTCTACTGTTGAATCTTATGTAGCTGATGCATTAGCAACAGGTGCTTTATATCTTGGTAGACATTATGCTACTACTGGCGCTTTGAATGCAGTTCCTGGTATTGGTGCAGCATCCAATCTTATTGGTTGGAGCTCAGCTATTGCTGCTACAGCACTAAGTTTAGCGGGTAATATCTATAGTAGACATAGAGAATCATTGGCACAAGTATATGGAGCATATCGTTCTAAGATTGAAAAAGACCTTGAAAGTAAAGGTGTATCTATCCAAGACTATGTTCAAATGGGTAGAGATCAATTGAAACAACAGAATCCTAATATAGATGTTACAAAGATTTCAGATGATGAAATTATAGATAGAACTTTATCTGGAGAGATTAAAATCTCCGATGAAGTTCTAAACTCTTTAAAAGATTCAGCAGATAATGGCTTAGAAAATGTTTACAATAATAACATGGCTTTGTCTGCAATGGATGCTGCACAATCAGCTTTGATATTTGCCCCATTAGGTAAAGCCATGGGTAAGATTATAACTAAACCTATAGCTAGTGCATTAAAGCCTTTAGTTAAATTATCTGATACTGCTACTAAGAATTATAATAAGCTTATTGATGCTTACACCGGATTTAATGCTAGATTAGCTTACAATAGTCCCAAAATGAATATGTTGAGCAAGGGTGCTAAAGCTCTAGCTCGTATGGGTTTTGCTGCTACTGGTGAAGCTTTTGAAGAAGGTAATCAGGATATATTTGATTACGATTATATTCACAATCAGTACGATAAAGATTCTTCTGGTGTATTTTCATCATTACTCGGGTTAGCTGAAGCTAATTACCGTACTGCAAAAATTTTATCAGGAATAGATACTGAATCAGAATTAGCCAATGATCCTCAATTCTGGAATGATGTAAAGGGTGGTTTCGCATTAGGTATGTACCTAGGTGGCCCTACTACTGCGTATCATGCTGGTATCGATATGCGTAAAGACTTTGTTGCCAATACTTTTGTTAGAGATATGGTGGCAGATAATATAGCTAAAAAAGATGCTATGAATAAGGCAGTAACATATGCGGATAAAGCATCAAAATCTATGCTCAATTACAAAGATAGTGTACTTGAAGTATTAGAGAACTTTAAATACCATATGCCTGATGGTCTTACTGAGGAAGACATAAATGCCGAAATCAAAACTGCAAACAATATATTTAATTTAGCTAAATCTAAAACTACTAAAAGTATTGGTAAACAATTAGGTTATTCTGCAGGTACTACAGAATATAATACTTTAATTGGTTTACAGCACATGGCTCAATTGGATTTACAAGAGGCTGTAAACAATGCAAAATCAGCCCAAGAGGCTGATAATAAATTGTATGCAGATCTTTCTGAAGATGCTCTATTAAGTAATTATACTCCAGAAGAAAAATTGGCAGCTATTACTTTAACTAAACTGAATGTACAGAAAGAAGCTCTGCAGGAATTAAAAAATGCAATTGAAGCGCCAGCAGAAGATGGTAAATCCAAATTTGGTATTACTAATGGTGATAATTCTGTAGCTAAATCTATTTTAAAAACTATACCTAAAGTCATTAAAAATATTGATAGTCAATTAGCTCAAGTAGCTGCTGATACAAAGTTTAATACAGATTTCGTAGCAGCTCCGCATATTATGCAAACTGGAGTAGATAGCTATGCAAATTTAATGTTAGCTCAACATGATGCTTTGGTATCAGAGCATAAAATGAATGAGATTTTCGGTAATACTTTGGAAAATGGCAAGCTTACTAGTTTTGATAAAGCTACAGACAAATCAAAGAAAAAGGTATTAAACAATATCAAAAAAAGGATTGAGAATTATCTGAACAATTCTGACGAATCTAGTAGAATAGCAGAAGATAACGCTAAACAGATTGTTGAACAGGATGTAGCTTCTACAGAAAAAGAAGTAGCTAATAATGGTACAGATAACAATGAAACTGTAGCAGCAAGTAAAATTGCTCCAGAAGTACAAAGAGAAGAAGTTGAAAAACCACAATCCCCTGTAATGGATTCTAGGGCAAAATCCAAAGTAAATACAGAAATACCTGCACCAGAACCTACTGTTCCTGAAGCAACACCTAAAACGCAGCCTGAAGAAAAAACAGAACCAGCAACTAAACATGATGAAGAATTTCCTACAAAGAGTTTGGAAGAATTAGCTGCAGAATTTGAAGCAGAACGTAAAAGGATTGCAGAAGAAAGTAAGACAAAAGTTCCAGTAGTAGAAGATGTTGAAGAAGAGGATGAAGAGTTTGCTTTTGCTACAGATAAAGATTTGAGAGCAGCTGCTAATGCTGATGCAGATCCTTTAGCTGCTGCTACAGATGACGATAAAAAGGTATCGCAAACAGTAGATACTATTACTCCAGATATTACTGTAGAACAAAAAGTTGAACAAGCTAAAAGGAAATTAGCTACTGAACAGAAATATGATAATAAAACGGATATGGATTCTGAGTCTAGAGAGTATGAAGATTCTTTAGAAATAGAAGAATTAGCCAAAGACACTGTGTCACACACACTATTCTTCTCACCAGATTCTACTACTCCTATATTACCAGGTTACAAGTCTGGTAAAGAATTAGCAGAAAGAATCAAAGATCCTAATTTCTTTACAGACAGTTTCTGTGAATTTATTATTAATGAATCTTACACTGAAAAAGGTAGTAAGCCATATAAAAAAGGTGATAAAGCTACATATGATAGTGCTTCCATCATATTAAGTGTAGAACATCCTACTGGTAAATACGCTTTAGCACTTAAAACTCCCAAAGGGGCTAGAACTAAATTTGATGCAGATGTTGCAGGTATTCGCGATAGAGCTACAATAGAAGATATTAATACAATTGAACAAGCTAATGAGATTTCTATAAATGACTTAAAATCTTTTAGAAACGCAATCATTACTGCTATTGAAAATAAGACAGAAAATGAAACTATTGTACCAAGTACTATCAGTAGAACTAGAGGTAGATATAATGTAAATAGAAATGGTCAGAAAGCGGTATTTAGACCTGTACAAGAAGTAAAAGGTTTTGCTTTTCCGAGCAATATGTATGATATTACTCCAGAAAATGTAACCTTTGGTATTAGTAATGGTATTATTTCTGACAGTCTGATTCTTGGTGCTGGTGGTGAAATATTGAATGGCACCGGTGGTAGTGGTCAACTGTTTATTTATCCCCCTAAATCTAGTACACTCAATAATTCGGAAATACCAGTACAAGTTAATTTACAAAGATTTGATAGAAAACAAGCTGAGTTTCTTGCAGATTTACTTTTGAATTATGGAGCTTCTCCTGAGTCTTACTACAAAAATACAGAGATTGTAGCTGGGGAATTGATTGACTTTATGGTTCGCTTTGGTGATAAAACCAGAGTTACATCCAATATTCCTACTTTCAATTGGATGAAAAAGAAACAGCTTTATGTAAATGAAAAAGGTGATCTTGTAGTAGGAGAAAAATCTTATCCTGTAGGTAATATGTCTTCTCAAGATAAGGAAGATCTTATTAACGATTTGATGAGATTCCACTGGAGAGCTAATAGAGAAAATTTCTTTAGTCCTATAGGTGATGCTTTACCTTCCTTAAAAGAAGCGTTTACAAAAAACAGTTCTTATATATGGGAAGACGCTATTCCTGGCGTAATATTACGTAGAGAGGATTTCTTAGGTAATACAAAACATACCCCTTTGTATACAATGGGTTTGTTTGTAACAAACAATTTAATCCAGAGTGATTTACAAGATCAATTGTTCAAAGATTCTTTTGCTTATGCGGACGATATTCAAACTATATCTAAGAAAGTAGAAAGTGATAAGGCAATTGAAGAAACTAAAAATAAGGTTGAAAACGTAGCCAATATTCCTACAGGTACTCCTGCAGTAGAGCCAGAAGAATTAACAGAAGAATCAAAAAAGATTAATGAAATTACCAAGAATGGCACAATTGACCCGTTTGCTATAGAAGACGATGACATTGATATTCCTATGAGACGTCTTACTGGTAAAGTAACTAAAGAGGTGTCTAACGAGGAAATAGAATGGTTCAAAAAGAAATTAGGTTTCCAAAGCGATTCTCTTACAATAGTAGATGATGCTATATCACTGGGTAACAATGTGTACGCTATGGGTCTTGTTAGACAGGATTCTACATTACTGTGGAAAGGCGCAGAAACAGGTACTTTATATCATGAAGCATATCATAGAATATCATTGTTGACTATTTCACCTAAAGAACGTCGTAAGATATACGAAGCTTATAGAAATAGAACTGGTTTAATCGGTACTGATAAAGACATTGAAGAAGCTCTTGCAGAAGACTTTAGGCAGTATATGCTGAATAAAGTTGAACCAGATTTAAACATCATCAAAAGAGCTTGGAAAGCAATTAAAAACTTTATTAGTAAATGGGTTTGGAGAACTGATACTACTATTGACAACATCTTTGATAGGATCAATACAGGATATTATAGTAGATCTAAACAGAATTCTGCAGCTGTACAGGAGTTCTTAAATGCTTATAAAGGTGCGGGAGCTCCATTTAAACTGGGTGGTCACAATTTCAAGAATATCACAAATACACAATTTAAAGAAAGTGTTAATTCATTAGTTGCTTCTTTATTTACTTTGAATAACATAAAGATGCGAGATGATTTAACAGGTTTAAATTACAGCTTGTTAAAGAGCGCATTAGAACCTTCATTAACAGATAAACTTGTAGAAAATGGAAAGATTACCAAAGAACAAGGGGAGGCTAGAAAAGAAATATATGAAACCTTTGATAGTGTATTCTTACCAGCAATTATTAGGAAACTGAATGAATATCAAATCAGAGCTATAGACAAACAGGAAAATATTGATCAGGAAATAGATGAAAAAGCTGAAGGTTCAGCCGTAGGAGATCAAATGGCTACTTATATTCGTGAGTCATTAGAAACCTCAGTAAAAGATAATGCTTTGGCATCTATTAAGATCTTTATTGCTACTATGCCCAAAAGAGAATTCTATGAGGCAGATGTTAAAAAAGAAGATGGCACTATTACAAAAGTACAGAAAACTAGAACTGTATTAAGTCCTGTTACAGGATTACCTCTTATGGTTGATTTTGATTCTACATGGAATACTATAATCAATGAATTGCATTCAGAGAACACATTCGAAGGTATGATGAATAAATGTGCTAAATGTGCAAAATCATTACCTATCTTTGACACATTATACAGAGAATTGTATAAAATATCAAAGACCGTTCCAGGAGAATCAGAAGCCCAAGTAATAGCTAGAGAGAATTTACAGACACAATTTAGAAATACCTTTAGAAAAGCTAAACATAAACTTATTGGTATTTTGTCTGAAAAGATTGAAAATACTAATGGTAATGATCAGACCAATTTGTATGTAAAGGATGAGAATGCAAATAAGATTTCTAAGAATATAATCGAAGGTTGGAACTATGGTTTACTTAGAATGACTGAGTTAATAAATTTTGATGGTGATAGTTATACATTGAAAACTACTGACAATAAAACCAATGTAGAATTATTATTAGATGATTATCACAAGATTAATAATCTACTCAAGAATTATAAGAATAAACCAAATGCTAAGCTTAAGAATGGTCAGACTTATAAAGAGTACGTAGAAGCCAATGTCATCAAAATAAAGGAACATATATTATCACTTTTGAGTAGAGCAGGTATATCTGTGGATATGGCTACATTAAACTCATTTCTGATTAAAGAATACTATGATTCAAATACTGCAGAACAATTAGTAAACCTGTTTACTGATGGTAGTAATGCCGGTTTATCATTCTTATTCAGCAACAAGTTAAAAGATGTACTGAAGATTGAACCATCTGGCAATGTACCCGGTACATTTAATAGACATATCAGTAGATACTATGATGATTCTAAATTCTTAGGCAGATTGTCTGAGACTTATGGTATGACACATCCTAATTCAGATGAGTTGTCTGTATTATCTACTGATGGTAAGTTGTTATACCCCATATCTGATCATAACTATTTGACAGATATGGTTCAGAATCTTGATAACGATCCAGCCACAGTAGAAGCTCTTACTAAAGTATTGTATAATACTGGTAATAATGCTAATCCTAATTACTTTAAAGGTTCTTATTTACTTACAAATCTTTATAATAATCCTACTACCTCTGGTAAAATAGGTGTTGAAACTTTGGTTTATTTTAAAGAGCAAGGTGGTGGTGATAAAGGACGTAAGTACACAGAAATCTCACCATTGGAAGATTATATTGCTAAAATGACACTTACTCAGAAAGGTAGAATTGTTTTACCTACTATGGGTGACTCTCAGACATATAATACTTTGTATGGTACAGCTATCAATAATTTCAATCAACCTTTAGATACTACTAATAATCAAGTTAAATTTAATGCCAAAGTATTAACTAGATTTATTAATTACTTTGAAACTGAATTAGATACTATTGAATTCAACTATAAGAATGAGGGTAATCTGACGAAAGAACAAAAAGTAAAGAATTATGATACTGGTAATAGAAATGGTTACAGGTTTAGATATTTCAATGGATTCTTTAAATTGAAAGAACAACCTACTTTAGGGGGCATTGAATTTGTAGATGACTTCTCTGACTTCAATGAAGCTCTTAAACTTGCTGAAGACGTTGGCGGTAATGATTTAGCATTATCTGTAGTAAACCAAATAAAAGTTTCTTGGGCTAAGATGAGTAACTCTGATAAAGCTTTGTTAATGAATGAATATTTAATAGATGCTTTTAAAGACGAATTGGATTACGCAAAAGAAATAGGTATCATTGATTGGAATGGTAGAGATTTTGCTAGTGTAAAGAGTTTAGCACTTCCTCAGAAGGCATTAGATGATGCAGAAAATCACTATAAAAAACGTCAAGAAGTATCAAAATATAGCAAAGAATTAGCTGCTACTGAATTGATGGCAAATTATTTTGCTAATACTATATCCTCAGTAATAGAATTTGAGAAATTATTTATTAAAGATCCTGCGTATTATAAAGATCCTGTAGATAAAATCAAACGTCTTCGTGAGGTATTGTCAACTGGTGTTACTCCCAGAATAGATTACGGAGAAGGTAACGAGTTATCAAATTTAACTGAAGTTAATGTAGGTACTTTATCAGATAATGTAATACCTAGTAGACAGCTTGATAGAATTAATGAATTTGCTAAAAAATCAGCTGCAGTAAGACTGTTACAGGAAATGCACGACATGACTCAAGAAGAAGCTCTTGCTATGTATGAGAGTGGTGAAGCATTACCTCAAGACGTTGAAGACGCTGCTAATCTTGTAGTTGATAGTAAATTTGGTGGTTATACCAAAGTAAACCAAACAGATGCTACTGTACTTATCTCTCCTGAATTCTATAAAGAATTAGTAAGAAGAATTGATGGGTGGACTCCCGAAGTAGCTAAAGCTTTTGATATATTAAATAACTCCGAAACAGATTATGAAGCTGATGCAGATACTTATAATGAAGCGTTAGCCGTTACATTAAAACCTTTGAAGTTAATGTATTTCGGGGATCATTATGATATAAATGCAAAAAGAGACATACCTGTATTTGACAAAATGGCTATGTTCCCAGTTCATAGAATATTCTCTACAGGGGATATGGGAGAAGTATTAAAAGTAATGCAAGCCAGAAACATACACATGCTTGCGTTTGAATCTGCAGTTAAGGTTGGTCAAAGAGTTGAAGAAGTTAAATCTAAGATCTATACAGATAAATCAAACACTAAGATAGATGTAGAAGGTTTAATGAACATGCCTACCCATAAGCAATCTTTGGTTAACTTTAGACGTCAGCTGATAACAGATCCCCATCACGCGGATAGACAGATGTTTGTATCTCAAGCTCAAAAAGCAGCTATGGGTAACATTAGAACAGCTTGGACATATACTACTCCCAACGGTGTATCTTACTCAGGACAAGAGGTTATTGATAACTTCAATGGAGCTCATAACGCTATTACTGAATTTGGTAGAAAGAGTATAGAAAAAGACTTCGGTATTGATGCCAATAATCCACAAGCTAGTATTGTTAAGTTTGCCAATATTCTTAAGAGAAAAGCAGAAAATTCAAACATGAACGATAATGTTTTGAATGGTCTTACTGTAGAAGATGGCAATACTAATGCTCCTATTTCAGGTTTGTCTGATAACTCTTGGATTGAAAGTGGTCTTATATCAATGTTGAACAAAGCCATAGTAGATACCAATCTACCTGGTGGTATGTTCATTCAGATGTCTTCTATATTATATAATAGATTAGCTGTAACATCTGATGCCAACCGTGTAAGAAAGCTTAATTTTGTTAATAATGATGGTAGTATGGATTGTGTTATATCAATTAACTTATTGAAACACATCATACCTAATTATGATAAAATGACTTTTAGTCAAGCTAAAGAATGGTTAATAAAGCATGATATAATCGGTCAAGATACAAAGGCAATAGCGATGGGTTATCGTATCCCTGCACAGGGTCAAGCTTCTACAGCGGCTTTAAAAGTGATAGACGTTTATCCTGAACAGATTGGTGATACTATTACTCTTCCTGATGAATTTACCGCTTTAACAGGTTCAGACTTTGATATTGATAAACTGTTTATTGCCAGATATAACTATGATAATAATGGTAATAGAATCAAGTTCGAAACAAAAGATCAATACGTTCAGAGACTAAGAGCCATAGGTTTGGATGATGAGACTATAGTAAGAAAAGCTTATAAAAGATACAATGGTAAAACTGATTTTGAAGCAAATAGTAGAGAAGCAAATGAAAATATGCTTCTTGATATGTATTTGTCAGTGATTAGTAATCCTATGAACTTTGCAGAAGCTAGACAACCTCTTGACACTGTAACAGATTATTTAAAGGATAAGATTCTTAAGGATGTAGATAAATTAACTGGTCAAGGTAAGAGAACTAGTAAATCTCAATTATATTTCTCTACTCCAGCATTCCAGAGTAGGACTAAAGCTGAGTTGAATGGTGGTAAGTTTGGTATTGGTCCGTTTGCATTAGCTAATGCTCATCAAGTATTAACTCAATTAGTTAAATTGAATTTCAAACCAAATAAAGTATTGAGCGATTATGGTATACGTGATTTGCATCACATTCAAAGTGAAGATACAAATAAGATCAATGTTTTAGACTGGTTATCTGCTTTGATTAATGCTCACGTAGACGTAGCTAAAGACCCGTATATTATTCGTTTGAATGTACGTAAATTAACTTTTAACATGACTAACTTCCTAATTAGAAGTGGTAAAGGTGAAAGTACATTCTATTTCTTACCTCAACAGATATTAAAAGACTATGCAACTGAATATGATAAATATTCTGGTTTTTATGGGGTTGAAATACCTGCTGGTAAAAATCCTGAAAGATTAGCATTTACTAAAATTTGGAACGATTACTATAAGAAAGCAAAAGAGTTATCCGGTGGTAAGAAAGAAAATCTTTTGAACTATCTTAAGGATAAAGGTGTAGGTACTAATCAAAGAAAAACTATGTTTACTGTACCATATCTTAGAAAACAATTGCAGAAAACTGAAACTTTTGATTGGTACTATAATCAATTATTAATTCTTAAGGCTTATGAAGAATTAACTCCATTTTCTAAGAGTTTGTCAGAATTAACTAACTTATCTCAGATCGATACTAAGAGATTTGGTAATAACTTTGGTTTACAAAGTGCATTCTTGGATAAATGGAAACAGTATATGACTGAACAGGCTGTTTTCAACAATCCTTTAAAAGTGTTTACTAATACGTTCTTAGGTAAGAAAATGATTGATGGATTAGTATTTCCTAGAAATGCATTCCAGAATATTATGATTAGACTTACTCCAGAATTTGAAACTTTACGATCATTAATCGAATATTATACTAAAGGCTATGCGGTAAGTGATGATACCTATATTAACAATATCACTAGAGCAATGGAGATATCCTATAAGACTAAATTCTTTAATCAGTACGTTAAAGATAATCAAATGGGATTCCGTGGTATGCTATTTGGTAAGGATAGTATTTCTAGAAGATTAGATAGACTTAAATCCGATATATTACAAGGCAAATACCCTTCATTACTTGGGAGTGATGGTAGTTTTTCAAATGTGTTGATTAACAATATCTTTAGCAGACCTAAAGAAGATGAAGCAGAATTACAAGGACCAGATTTCATTGCATATAAACCAAATAAGAGTGGTGATAATAATTTAGAAAATGAAATAATTCGTGCTTGGGAAGAACTTTACGAAAGTGATTATAAAGAAGTAAGAGAATTTGCTAAAGATCTTGCAATATATTCTTTCTACACTTCTGGAGATGCTTTTGGTAAAAATAATATATTTAGATATGTTCCTAACTCCATAAGAGAAGAAATAGGGTATTTTGATTATATTAGAGAATTGGAAAAACATCCTGAAAATGTTATATCCCAAATAGATTTACAAGAGGTAATTAAAAATCTGTGGTGGAATGATCATGTAGTTCCTGCTATTGAATACTACAAATTGGATTCTAGCTATGAAACTATTGAAGAAGAAGGTAGAGCAGTATACAGACCTGTAGCTCACGATGATAGTGGATTGTTTGTAACCAATAAGAAAGGAGAACAAGTTGAGATACCGTCTATAATCTATGATGAATCTAGTAAATTTAGGGGCATTGTAGGTTATAATGAAGCTGGTAATCCTATACATTATCTTTACAAGAAAGTTAAATTAGATAAGAATAATGATCCTAGAACTACTTTCTTATACAAATACATCGGTATAGATGAAAATAAAGTACCAGTATATCAATTAATTAATAAAAAAGGTTTAAGTTATAAGGGTAACGTACTTGTTGAATTTGGTTTTAAGAAATCTTCTGTAGGTTATAATAATGTAGTACCTACAGGTTTAGATTTTACTCCGTCTAAGGCTATAACATATGTGCAAGATTTAACTCCTGTTAAAGCTAGTTTACAGACTAAGATATTCAATCAAGCTGGAGAATTCAATGAAAACGCTTTACAGACTGTAGCTACTGAAAACGTTGACTTACAGAATACTGAACCTTTAGCTTATCAAGAATGGTCTAAGACTTATCAATCAAGAAATGGTGAAGCTGCATCTCAAGAAGCTTATCAGCAGTATCTTGATAATTTTGAATATGGTGCAAAAAGACAGATATCTACCAAATCTAGAAAAACTTACACTGGGATGATAAATTCACTAGAGCCAAATCAAATATTTGTATTTGGCAGTAATACTCAGGGTAGACACGGCAAAGGAGCAGCACTAATTGCTAAAAATAAATTTGGTGCTGAATATGGCAATCCAGAAGGTCCTCAGGGTCAGTCTTATGCTATTGTTACTAAGGATTTAACTAAACGAACACATCCTTCAAGAACTCCTGAACAGATAAAAGAACAAATTCACAATTTGTATGAGTACGCTAGAGAAAATCCAGATAAAGAATTTTTAGTAGCTTACTCTGGTACTGGACAAAATTTGAATGCGTATTCAAATCAAGAAATGGCGGATATGTTTAGCAGTGAACCTATTCCTGATAACATAGTATTTGAACAAGAATTCAATAAGCTAATTCCTATTCAAGCCACAACAGAAAAATCCAATACAGTTCCCACTACAAAGATAATATCTGGTGGTCAAACAGGTATAGATCGCTTAGGTTTGGAAATAGGTAGAGAGTTAGGATTAGAAACAGGTGGTACTACTACTCCAGGCTACTACACCGAGAATGGACCAGATATTAGTCTACAAGAGTTTGGTGTAACTGAAATAGCTCCTGAATTACAAGCTGGTAAAAAAGGTAAAGAATTCTATTTGCCAAGAACTGAACAAAATGTCATTAATTCTGATGGAACAGTGTACTTTAGCACAGATGAAGATAGTGCTGGTAGAATTGCAACACAAAGATTTGCTAAGGCGCATAATAAACCATTTCTATTAAATCCAACTAGTCAAGAACTGGCACAGTGGCTTGTAGATAATAACATCAATACATTGAATGTAGCTGGTAATCGTGGTTCTAAAGTGTCTCCTGAGTTTGATTCTCAAGTAAGGGAAACTATTAGAAATGCCTTTAAATCTCCTATTCAACAAAATCTATTTGCAGATGAACAATCTTCAGAAACCATTAACATGGAAGTAAAACCTTCAGAAACTCCTACTCAATTTAATGAACTTCAACAATATGCTAATCAAGTAGGTTTAGCAGAAGCTTTACCTAAAGTAGAAGAAGTAAAACAGGCTGTTGAAGAAACTAAGCAAATACAAGATAAATATGTATATACTTTTGATGACGGTTTAGAAGTTAAATTAGATTTTGAATTGAATGATCAACAGAAATCTGCTTTGAAAGAGTTAGAAGCATTTGTTAATGGAGATGATACATCTATTACTTTGTCTGGTTACGCTGGTACAGGTAAGACCACTATTATGGGTATATTTAATGAGTATTTGAAGCGTAGAATACAGGCAGATATTATTTTCTCAGCTCCAACCCATAGAGCGAACGCTGTAACTAGACAGAAAACCCCAAATGCAAAAGTGGTTACACTTCAAAGTTTATTGGGATTACGCCCTGATTTTGACATTACTGAAGATGTATTTGATCTACACAAATTGAAATTTGAACAAGTAGCTGCTGTTAAAATAGAAGATGCTTCAATAGTTATAGTTGATGAGGCTTCAATGATTCAAGATAGTTTATACGATTTCTTACTTAAACAAATTGCAGCAAAAGGTGCTCAGATCATATTCGTGGGGGATAAAAGTCAATTAAGACCGGTAAAAGCAAATAATATATCTAAAGTATTTAGAAATGATGGTGCACAATTGCAGTTAACCGAAGTAGAAAGAACTGGAGATAATCCTATATTAAAAGAATCTACTAGAGTAAGAAATGGGGAAGGCTTTAGCTATGAAACAGACATTGCTCCTAATGGTCAAGGAGTTGAATATTCATCAGACAAAACTAGAATTAGAGAATTTGTTAAAACTTCATTAAAAGAAATGAAAGATTCACAAGATCCTCTATATTTTAGAGTCTTGGCTGCAACAAATGCTTCTGTAGAAGCTTATAACTCTGCAATAAGACAAATTCTGTATGGTAGGAGACCAGCACAACTGTATGAAGGAGAACTTGTAATGGGTTATTCTAATAGAGAATACGATTCTTTAAGAAAGAAATACAAATTAATGAATAGTGGAGACTACGTAGTGCAAAGTGTTAAACCCACTACTATTCAAATTGATTTAACATATCCTGACAGAAAAGAAAGTATAAGTATGGAAGGATATAAAGTTACTCTCAAAGACGCAATAGATACTTCTGCTTCTTCGTTTACTATTGATGTAGTATCTAATTTTGAAACAGATGAAAATATCATAAAAGTTCAAGAATATATACAGACCTTGTGGAGTATGCGTAAGCAATTGTTAGCTGAGGGAAATCCGACTGCAGCTAGATCTGTTGTTGAAAAAATTAATAGGATACAAAATAAAATTCACACTATGCGAGATATCAAAGACGCTAACGGTAGATTAAAGCTTAGAAAATCGTTTGATTACGGATATGCTCACACAATTCATAAATCTCAAGGTGGTACTTATAGTAAAGTTTTAATTAACGACAGTAGTATAAATACTTTTGGGTTTAATGATAAAAATGGTCAAGAAGTAAGACAAGAATTGAAGTATGTGGCAGTATCTAGAGCAAAGAACTATGTAATGGTTCAGACTTTAGAAAAAGCAAAACAACAAGTAGTAGAGGATTATGATTTAGATGAAGAATTTGTATCTGCTACTGCAGCTGATTTGAAACAAGCAGCTAATGATTCTGCTACAGAAGAATTAGATAAAATGGGTAAACAACGTAAAAAAGAATGTGAATAATTATGCAGTGTTTAAATATTAAAAATCCAGAAGTTGCAGCTTTACTTAAAGAGTATACAGAAATATTAGGTAGTGAGAATGCTGCATATTATGTTCTTTCAGAAAACAATGGATATGGTTTAGATAAGGCTCCCAATGGGGAGCCATCTAAGCTATTTTCAGACCTTTTGGCGCATTATAATGGTGATAGAGTAGCTGCTATTCAAGCTAAGGCTAGAACTTACTCTGAGAGCTTTAAAGACTGGTTTGGGGATTGGGTTAATCCATTAAAACCTGGTGATATCGTTTTTGGTCACCCTGCAATTGGTAAAACATACTCATTGGAATCTGGTGAATATAAAGATAAAATCATCGATTGGGATGTAGAGTTCAATGAAAAACGAGACAAATGGATTGAAGATCATTCAAATACTGTTAAAGGAACTCCAGAATATAAAAAAGCTAGAAATGAGTATTTAATTTATCCAGAAAACCATCCAGATTATGTAGAGTTTCTTACAGAAGAATGGGAAAGAGTAAAAAGTAAAACTAAAAAAGAAGGTAAAATATTATTTGCTTCTCCACATAATTTACTTAAAATGTTTCCACAAGATTTTAATAGAATTATAAATTTAAAAGATGATGACTTTATAAAAAGAAATATTGGAAGAGGTGGAAAAGAAAAAGAATCTAAATTATGGAAAGAAGGAATAAATGAAACAATTTCAAATACTACAGGGATACCTGTAGAATATTTAAATGAAAATCAATATTTTGAGGATTATTTAAATAAACATCTTGGTATATCCAAAGTAGTAGATGAAAATGGAGAGCCTTTAGTAGTGTATCATGGAAGTTCTGCCACTTTCGACACTTTTGATGAAAACTATCAGAGAAGAGGGCAATTTGATTTTGGCTTTTATTTTACTCCTAATCAAGAATTAGCACAAAGGTATGCTTCTGAAGGTAATTCTTTATATGCTACATACTTAAACCTCAGAGAAGAAGATACAATACCACAAACCAGACGCGATGATTGGGTATTTAGAGATGGTATTATAGTAAAACATAATTATGAAGCTAATGAACAAGCTAGAGAAATAGTAGTTAGAAGATCAAACCAAGTTAAATCAATAGATAATCAAGGTACATTCTCTACTCAGGATAATAATATATATAATCAAGAAGCTGCTACTCAAAACGCTACTGGTAGAAATAAAGAATTAGCTTTATTACTGCGAGAAATATATCCAAACATTGAAATAGATGTATTAACAAATCCTAATCTTAGGGGACAAGCCCAAGTAGAAGGATATATGGCTGGTAGAGTATTATTAAATGCTGTGTTAGAAAATCAAGACACTTTACCTCACGAATATGCTCATCATTATGTTGCTTGGTTTAGAAATACTCCTCTTGTACAAAGAGGTACAAAGCAATTTGGTAGTGAAGAAGCGTTAGTACAAGCAATAGGTGAGAATTCTGTTAAAGCTTTAAAATGGTATAATAGATTTTTTAATTGGATAAAAGGATTATTTAATGAAAAACAAGACACTTTAAACGAAATCACAAAAGCATTTTTATCTGGTCGTAGATTGGATAATTCTTACTTCTTTGGTAAAGAAATACACAATCAAAAAGCTGTTGAAGTTCCAGAAGCTATAAATAATGTATATGACAAATTAATGTCTTCCATCCATCGTAGAATGAAAGATATCCAGTATTCTAAATATACAAATCCAAATAAACTAGATGAATTGAGAGCTTTAGAATTTAGATTAAATCAATTAGAAAATGATAAAGCTACTTTAGAATTCATAGATTACATGGATCAAGATATCAATTCTGCATTAGATGAAACTTTAAGAATATTATCCAAAGTAAAAGAAGCTGCTAAATACGGTAATGATCATGAAATCTCTAATGCTGAATTGGATCTGATTAAAAAAGGTTATATTGGATTCTATAACAATATTGCTACTAATTTGCAGAATATGCTAGATGATGATACTACTTTTGATTATTTCAATAATGAACAATTGATTAATGATACAAAAGTGGCGTTAAAAAGAATCATGGGCAATTATGCAGAACTTGTTAGAAATTTCAATAATGTAGTTGACATAATCGCCAAAGATAATTTCATAAAAGAAGCTACCAAAGCCGGTTCTTATACTGTAGATCAATTGAAAAACATTCTAGAAGAAGGCGATTTGGATATTAACTTGTGGGATCAATGGATAGGCAGTACACAGTATTCAAATAGTGAATTAGTTAGAATTATGATGAATAAAATAATTGCTGTTAAAAATGCTGTGGCAGATGAAGAGAGAATCAAAGGTAAAGAATTATTAAATCTATTAGATCAAGTAGATAAAGCTAAATTGGCTTATTTCCATGAGAAAACAAAAGATGGTCATAAAACAGGGTTTATGACTAGAGATTTGAATTACGGTGAACATTATCAGAAGCTTTTCAAATATCAAAGAGATTTAGCAGATAAATTAGGCTTCGGGGATAAAGATATATCAGAAGTACCGGGTTTATTAAATAAAGAACAGTTAAAAATTTGGAATACTGAAAACAATAAATGGCACGCTAAATACAGTATTCGTAGATTTGTACCAGAGTATTATGAATTAACAAACAGTCTTAGTGAAGAAGCTAGAACAAGAAGAGATACAATTAATATGGAAATCAATTTGCTTCTTAATAACACTAGAGATGAAAATGGTGATATACATAGAGAATTATTATCTGATGAAGACTATGGTAAATTACAAGAATTAGAAAATAGTAGACGTAATTTAGCAAACCCATTTTATGCAGATGGTACTACAAAAGCTGGTTTAGATTTGGAAATAGCTAGAGAAATGCAGCAGTATAATGAAAAGCTTAGAACTAAGTTGAACTATAAACCCAATATGGAGAAGTACAACAAAGCTAAAGCGGTTGCTAAGAAGAATCTTTCTCCAGAATTATTCAAGAAATGGGAGCAGAGAAATTCTGTTGAAAGAATTAAAGAAGAATTCTGGGAAGATGTTAAAATGCTATCCTCTAATCCAATTAAATCTGATAATCAAGTATTATATGAAAATGCTAGAAAGAATCTTTTAAAACTGTACGCTAAAGAAGATGGTACATTCAATACTGACGCTATGCCTGAGAATGTTAAGTCTATGATAAATACATATGATGTAATGATATCTGATGAAGCCATTGCCAATAGAGATAAATCAAAGAAATCTAGAGTAATGGAGATAGCTAAATGGGAAATTAATCCTAAATTCTATGAAGAATTTGAACGCATGGAAAAACAGGGTGAGGCTGCATTTAACGCATGGTTCTCTGTAAATGCTAGATACACTTCTAGAGGTGACGTTGTACCAGCTTCTTTTTGGCGTAAGTTAGTTCCAAAGGATGAATTTAAATCAAAATATGTAGAAAGAATACCTAACAGATCTTGGGCAGAAATCGATAGGGAATCTCCATTCTATGATCCTAGATTTACTAAGTATGAAGATCGTGGTGAAACTGTAATACCAAATCCCAAATACTTTGATAATAGTGCCGCTTATAAAAAGATTACCAATGATCCTAAATTGAAAGCATTATATGATGCTCTAGTAGATGTTATGGATTTATCTAATTCTAAAATTGGATTCCTGAGATACGCTAATAAATACAAATTACCTCAGATTGAAGGTGGTTCATGGACTCAAATCCGTAGTAAAGATAACTTCTTAAAAGGTATAGCTTACGCTGCACAGGATTTATATACAGTAAAAGATGATGATGATAGGTATATGATAGAAAATGCTAAAAGATCTGATGGATCTTTAGTTAAATTAATACCTACCAGATATATTAAAATGCTGGATAATCCTGATGCAATTACAAACGATGTAGTAGGTTCTATCATTCATTACTACAAAATGGCTGTAAACTACGAAAAGATGAGTGAAGCTGCTCCTGAATTAGAATTAGCTTTAGATTTTGTTAGTAGAATGGATTTTAAAGATAAAAAAGGTGGTAGAATATCTGGAGTAGAAAGTAAAACTTATGACAAAATGAAAGACTTAATGGATCGTTTTGTTTATGGGATGGAAAAAGATGCTAAAGAAGTTGATGTAAAACTACCAAAAGGCAAACACGTTAAATTAAGTATTGATAAATTAGTAAATAACTTAGCGGCATATACAAGAATACAAGGTATATCCCAGAATCTTAATGTTATTTTAACCGGTTTGATTACAAACAAGATTCAAAACAGATTGGAAGCAATGTCTGGTATTTACTTTGGAAATGAGGAACTTGCTAAAGCAACTAAAACTTTATTACCAGCTTATGCAGATGCTATTAAGAACATTGGTAAAGCTAATAATAAAAACAAGGTACTGTGTTATCTTGAATTTTTAGGTGTAGTCAGAGACAATGAACAAACATTTAGCAAACTGAATCAGTCTCGATTACTCAGAGCTTTGAATCAACATTACTGGTATTTTGGTCATGAAATAGGTGATATTATTACTAAAGGTAAATTAGCTTTATCTGTAGCTTTCTTTAATAAATATGATCCTGAAACTGGTAAATTTGTAAATAAAAATCAATTTTTAAGAAAATTCAAAGATAAGAAGAAAGGTAAAGCTGCCTGGAACGCATTAAATATTACATTCTTTGATGCTTTTGAAGTTAAAAATAACCAACTAGTAGTAAAACCAGAGTATGCTAATATAGTGGATGAAAGAACTATAAATAAAATAAAGAACACTACTAAACAAATTGCTACTAGAATTGATACCCAGTTAACTGATTTAGATAAATCAAAATTACATTCTACTTTGATTGGTCAGTTATTACTTATTTATCGTAACTTTATCTTGGTTAACTTACAAACTAAATTTTTAACTAAGAGACAGTTCAATTATTCTACTGGTATGTGGAGTGAAGCACAAATACCTGCTGCATTTTCTTATTTAGGTAGACATTGGGCAGAAAATATAAGTTTTCTAAGGAAACATTTCTTTGATCAAAAGAAAATAGATCAATTGAGAGAATTATACAAAGATCATTATGATGAATTAGATGATTATGAAAAAGGTTGTTTAAAGAGAGTTACATATGAATTTTTATTTTCTACTTTAGGTTTTTGGTTGATTTCTTCCATAATACGTGCTATGGCAGATGAAGACAGAGATAACTGGTGGAAACAAGAAGCTGCATATCTTACGTTAAGAGCCTCTTTGGAAACTCGTGGTAATGTATTACCTATTGAAGTATTTAATATGCTTAATACTCCTACTGCCGCATGGTCTACATTACAATACTGGGGTGATTTAACTACAGTGGCTTTGCAAGATCCTACAGAAGAAATAAATAAAGGACCATATAGAGGTCTGAACCGATTACAACGATCCTTAATTAAGGCAACTCCTTTAAGAAGTATATATGAAGCAAGAGATCCAAGATCTAAGTTAGAATATTATGATAATTTGATTTCAATCTTTTAGTCTACGGCCCTAAATTTTTTAAAGGCAACAATAAGAAGCCCCTTTAGTATTATACTATTGGGGCTTTATTGTGTCTTGTAGTGTAATATTTTCACTTAATGGTTTTATCGTTTTAGCATTTTCATCAAACAAATACTTATGTAGTTTACCATTTACTCCAGCATTCCAAAAATTCAATATCTTGATTTTTGTTTCATAACCGAGTGATTTGTACAATCCGTACTCAATCTTTCTAGTTATGACATGTATACAATAAGCTCTATTAAAAGCTAGAACTGTATATTTAATCTTATTCATAGTTATAGTATAACTACAATGAAATAAATGATGTTGTTTTAAAGTATTTAATAAATAAGGTTTTATATTATGAAATACTAAAAAAACGTGACTTGAAAGAAGTGGATTATTAACATCATTCATGTACATGTTAACAAATTCACTATCATCCAAGTCACGTTTACTTAAAATATCACCGAAAATCTGAGGAAGTGAAAATATACTATGTTTAGTATATTTATCTATCAGCATATTATTTCAGCACCGTCTTCATCATAGTATTCTTTCATATGATCCCATAGATTATTGTTTTTATGCCAAGCAATTCGTTTTATAGCATAATCTATGGTTACAAGTCTTTCCTCAATTGCTTTAGGATTGAATTTAAAGACTCTAACTTCATACCCATCATGAGATTGTACTGCAACAATATAAGTTTCGTATTCATATTCTTCAATATTAAGTTTTAGTTCATTTTTAAAATACCAATGGATAGCTAACCAATAATAGGCTAACTGACGACAATAATCAAATTCTTCTACGGAGTGTTTAAAATTATAAACATCAGCTGTCGTCTTTATATCCACTAATATTATTTTTTTATTCGTATGATCTATCATTACTCTATCTAGTAATGATTTACATGGTAAATCTCCTAATGAAGAAGCATTAGGATACTCCCAATTAATATGAAATTCATTATGAACTTCAAATGTCTCTGGATAGTTAAATAATAATTCATTTGCTTTCTTATGATCTTCCATATTTTTTTTGATTGCTTTTAACATATTAAGATCCGCAAATGATATTACTTTTTTAGAATCTTTATTTCTAAAGTATTCTATGTAATTTTGGTAAGTTTCTACTAATTCTTTTGCTTCTTGAATCTTTTTCTCTTTAGATTTAGTATTATTATAAGCTGCTTCATAACTCATAAGTAATATATCATCTTCAGATGCAAAAGGATCGATTAATCTAGCACTAGAATAGAATTCAAGTAAATCTTTTTGTTGCTTTACTTTAGGTACTGCAAAATCCAATATAATATAATCTTTCCAAAATTCTTCTGGTTGAAGAATATATTCATGTATCATAGTACCTTTATCCAGAAAACTAGCTTTTAGACCTTCTTTTCCGTCAAGCATTTCTTTAAGATATCTTGGTCCTTTTTTTAAGAACCATCCGATATTAGAATTACTTATACGAGTAAGATTTTCATAATATGGTATAGATATATCCATTATTCTTCAAATAAAATTAGATTTTCATATGCATTTATACTAGCGTAAGTCATCATATCGTTATATTCATCGCAAGATAACATAATATCTAATTCTACCTGATTGAATTCTTCTACCATATTCTGTTCGTCTAACTTAACGTTAATCTTTTCGTAATTTTTCATAGTTCAAATGTTAGTGGTTTATAATTAATCGAATAAGATTCATCTAATATACTTACATTGGCGTATTTTGTACCTTCATACTCTTGTAATGTGTGATCTCCAGAATGTATATGTCCAGATAACACATATTTAGGCTTTTTCTCTACTATTTCATCAAATAAGTAGATATTACCTGCTGGTACACCATTGGGATATGTTTCGCTTTTGTGTTCCATAATATTTGCTACATATCCTACTTGGGGAGAATCATGACACATCAATATATCTATATCTTTTGGAATAATACTATAGACACTTGGTAATATAGCATTACCAGGCATATATGCCCAACAACCAAAATCTTTACAATACGGCGTACCAAATATTTTGTAGTATTTATGATCTACATCTGAATAAATATTTGCTTCTCCATTAATTAAGATAGTTAATTTATCAAATAGATATGTTTGGGGTTGAGTGATCATTTTTTCAAACCAAAAATCATGATTACCTGGAGTAAGTATTACTCTATCACAAGGTAGATTCATAATCCACTCTTGAAACTCATTAAAGAACCATTTAGTCATTTGTATATAGTCTCTTTGAATTTCTAATGGTGAAATATCTCCACAAATCAATAATGTATCACACGGTTCTATATCAATAAGATTACCATGTAAATCACTAATCGCAGTTATTTTCATATCCTATTTTCTTAGATTTTTTGGTTTTATCTCTAATAAATAGATATTCGTTAAATCTATCATTAAAGAAAGTGTTAGTAGAGGTAAATTTAATTTCTTCTACTTTTAAGTTTTTTAACTTCTCGTTCATGTTCGGTTAACATTTCATTACATTTATCTCTTAAACATTCTACGAAAACAAGACATTCATTTCCTTCAAATTGTTTAAAGAATTGATCTGCAGCTTCTTTGTATATATCTATACCATGATTTTGTTTACAATATTCTTTATGATCACTTAGAATCATATCTTCAAAATCATCATCAGCTTTTTCAAATATATGCATTAAAATTGCAGTTCTATGAGATATTTGTATGAATTTCCTTTTATAGTTCTTGAATTCGTCTAATACATTCATCTGTTTCTTTATGATTATGTACTACAAATAACTTATACTTATCAGCTAAACCTTTATTTAATAATGACCACATAAACCATTTCCATTTATACGGCCATACATCATTAGGTCTCCCCTTTGCTTCAATAATAAAATTATCTCCAACAAAATCTGGGGTATAAGTCATAGCACGAATCTTTTTACCACAAAATGTAAATGATGGAATTAATTCAAACTTAATAGGCTCATATTCTGCTTTGAGATTATGAGCCTTTAATTGTTTAAAAACATAAGTTTCTAATTGTGATTTGAACTGTATTCCATCATATACATTAGGTGTAGCATTTTTAACTTTCTTGTTCTGTGAGATCTTTCTTTTTCTTCTTGTAGTTTTCATATGCTTCTAATATAGCTTCGATTCCTTCACAGACCAATGTAGCACCAAGATTAGAAATAAATACAATTAGTGCTAATTCAAATGTTGTTATTGTCATTTTCTATTTTTTAATTATTTCAATAATGAATAATCTTCTTAAGTTAGAATATATTTCTAAACTTAATACGGTTCCACATACTATAGTACACAATAAGCTTGCAATATCCATATCTTGGACTTTAGTTCCTGCTATTGTCTCTGCTATAAATACTATTACAAAAAGAATATAGATAAAAGAATATATACTAATTGTTATAATATTTTTATACTTTTTTAGATTCTCTAGTTTCATGTT
>CEAB01057293.1_pt1 | contig 36483 bp, 31 predicted proteins | sample 557651 | NCBI WGS metagenome assembly CEAB01 (sample SAMEA3182046, study PRJEB8094) | gut metagenome | biome: human; feature: gut; material: Stool; isolation source: human stools | place: Canada | collected 2011-11-15
CCCAGCCAAATTGCCCGCATTCTCAAGAAAGAGCAGATCCTGACGCCCACCATGTACGCATACACCAGGTACGGTATCACGCACACCTGTCTGGATACAGCACATCCGTATAACTGGTCAGACAGTGCTATTGCCAATCTGCTGGAGAATGAGATCTATCTGGGCAATACCGTCAATATGAAATATAGCACTAAATCCTATAAGGATAAGCGACGGGTGGAGCATTCCAGAGAAGAATGCCTGGTCTTTGAGAACACCCATCCCGCCCTCATTACGCGGGAGGTCTGGGACGTGGTACAGAGAGTCCGTAAGAACAAGCGCCGTCTGACAAAGATGGAAGAACAGAGCAAGTATTCCGGCCTTGTGTTCTGCGCCGACTGCGGCTCCAACATGGTGCTGCACCGGGCGCATACCATGTCCGCCAGCTACAACCACTTCACCTGCCGCACCTACAAGAAGGACGGGGAAGCCTGTACGGGCCACTATATTCGAGAGTGCGTTCTGGATGAAGTGGTGCTGGAGGACTTACGGAGAGTAACGGCCATGGCACGGGAACATCCGGAAAAGTTCGTCGCCTACATTGGCAGCAAGCAGTCCGCCGAGCTTCAGCGGGAGATCCGCAGGCAGGAGAAAGAACTGGCCGCCATGCGGAAGCGGAAAATGGAATTGGACACCATCTTTAAGAAGCTGTATGAGGATAGCGTGCTGGGCCGTATCACCACGGAGCAGTTCCAAATGCTCTCCGGCAGCTACACGGAAGAACAGAACCTCATCACTGTCGGTATTCCACAGAAAGAGAATGAGATCCAGCGCCTGCGGGAAACCGTGAACGAGACGGACAGCTTCCTCTACAAGGCGAAGCGGTATACGGATATCACGGAGCTGACGCCGGAGCTGCTGCGGCTGTTCATTGAGAAGATCGTGGTTCACGAGAAAGAGGTAAAGTGGTCTAAACACGCTCCCCAGACCGTGGAGATCTACTACAACGGCATTGGCTATGTCGGCAGTGGTCAGCAGGATGTGGAAGAAGCACTGGAAGCACTGGAAGCACTGGAATCCCTACAAACCCAGGACACAGAGAAGCCCCGGCAGGCATCGTAAACACGATGATCTGCCGGGGTATCCCAGGAATTACTTGTTACCCCTGTGAGGGGGGAACGTAAGGTGTCCTCTTTTTTTGCTTTTACACCCGCTGCGCGCAGAAATTGCTTGCCGCAGGCAAGCAATTTCCACACTTGCGGGCGAGAAGTATTTTTCTGACGCACATGTCGTCAGAAAAATGATTATAATTATTTCGCGCCTATGGGCGCGAAACTCTGCGAGGCTTTTTACCGAGTTAGTGTCGGTGACATGCGTTTTGACAAAATTTACGTCTGGTTTCTTGCTGCTTCGTGCGCATACTAATGCTTGGGTATCGCGGGAGATGAACGTAAGGAGAAATGCAGCAATGAAGCAGACCCTTGCCATGCTTTTTGTGACGGCGCTGCTGCTCTTCTCGCTCGCGGGCTGCGGGGAGAAGAAGGACAGCAACATCGCCAACGGCCCGTCGACCGGTACGACCGACAACGGCGCGGCGGACAGCGGCAAAAAAAAGGATAACATGCCGGGCGACGACATGAGCGGCGAAAACAAAAAAGACGACAGCGTGACCGGCGACGGCATGATGGGCGACGACATGGACGGCGACGGAGAGAATACGACGCGCAGCGTCGACCGCCGCAATGCCGCCGCGAGCGCCAGCGACCGCAGCCGCTATTTTGGCAGCGACAAGACCATCACGCACGAAAACGGCAACCTCTACGGCAAGACCTATCTGAACCCCGAGACGGAAAAGAGCGCAAACGCGCAACTGCGCAGCAACGGACGCAGTTTGACAGGCACAAATATCAATGGAATCTCGAACGATGTGCGTTACCGGCAGATGCTGTCGAACGGCCGCGTGCACGACACGGACGGCTTTTTGTTCGACGGCGAAAATACGCACTACAACACCTTAAAGTGAAGAAAGCGGGAGCGGCATGCTCCCGCTTAGCTTTTGCCGTATTGACGAACCGCATTCACCTGGATATAATGAAATACAACAGAAAGGAAGTGCCGCCCTATGGATCGTGAGCTCCGCGTTGTTCTCTCCGCCCGTGTGTTTTCCGACCAGAAATGCTTTGGCCCCGGCGTGTCCCAGCTTTTGAAGCGCGTAGACGAGCTGCATTCGCTGCGCGCGGCGGCGCTGTCGATGTCCATGGCCTATTCCAAGGCGTGGACGGTCGTCCGCAATGCCGAGGACGGGCTGGGCTTCCATCTTTTGACCTCCACGGCGGGCGGCAAGCACGGCGGCGGCGCGGTACTGACGGACGAGGCGCGGCAGATGATCGCCGCCTACGACGCCTACTGCGAAAAGCTGCGCGCCTACGGTGCCGCGCTTTTTGAAGAGACATTCGCTTTCTACAACGATATCCCGAAGCACGAGCTGCACCGAAAGGAGAAAACGCATGATTGACAAGCTTTGCGTCTGCGGCCACGCGATGGAGAATCGCGGCGCGCAGACGCTCGAGATGAACGGCTCAAGCCTCGGTTCGAATCTCTGGACCGATCATGTCGAGGTGGATATGTACATCTGCTCGTGGTGCGGCCGCATGGCATTCTTTGAGCCGGAGGCGATCCGCAAGCGCCGCTTTTCAGATGCCTGCGAAGGAAAAACGATAGAGGAGCTGCGCGCGCTCCTTTACGACAGCAATCCCGAGCTCTTGCAGGACGCCGCGCGCGAGCACATCGAAGAGCTTGAGGCCGACGCGCGCTGGAAGGCGGAGCAGGAGAGGGAAGAGGCGGAAAGGCGCGCAAAGCGCAAAAAGTTCTTTTCAAATCTTCTCGGCAAGGACGACGGCGACGACAAGCCGACGAAGAACCGCCCGCCGGAGTTTTGATGAATTTATTGTAAAAGTGCGCACACTGTGCGCACTTTTTGCTTGACAAACGGGCGCGGCGGGTGTACACTCCCATCATCAAAATGGCTTGGATAGGGAAGAAACCGGAGTTCGCCGCCAAGAGAGGGACGCATTTGGTGCAAGCGTCCTGCGTGCAGAGCCGGCAGTACCACCCTTGAGCCGCCCGCGAAACAAGCGGGACGGGATCGCCCGTTACAGCGGACACAAGCGGCGCGCAACGCGCAAGCAGGGTGGAACCGTGGAGTATTTGAATGCTTCACCCCTGAGAACATCGGGGGTGGAGCTTTTTTGCACCCTCAAGTGAAAATGGAGGTAAATAACATGTCTGAAGAAGTTAAGATCAACGAAGAAAACCAGTTTACGTTTGAAAATCCCGAGTACCGCAAGACCTATTGGCACACCTGCTCCCACGTGCTGGCGCAGGCCGTCAAGCGCCTCTGGCCCGAGGTGAAGCTCGCCATCGGCCCGAGCATCGACAACGGTTTCTACTACGATATGCTCGCCCCGTTCTCCTTCACGCCGGAGAATCTCGCCGAGATCGAAGCCGAAATGCGCAAGATCTGCAAGGAAAAGCTCAAGCTCGAGCGCTTTGAGCTCCCGCGCGCCGAGGCCATCAAGTTTATGGAAGAAAAGGAAGAGCCGTTCAAGGTCGAGCTCATCAACGACCTGCCTGAGGATGCCGTCATCAGCTTCTACAAGCAGGGCGAGTTCACCGACCTCTGCGCCGGTCCGCACCTCGACTCCACCGGCCGCATCAAGGGCAACGGCATCAAGCTGACCGCCTGCAACGCCGCCTACTGGCGCGGCGACTCGAACCGCGAGGTGCTCCAGCGCATCTACGGCGTCGCTTTCCCGAAGAAGGAAGAGCTGGACGCCTACCTCAAAGAGCGCGAGGAGGCCGTCAAGCGCGACCACAACAAGCTCGGCCGCGAGCTCGAATATTTCACCACCGTCGACTGCATCGGTCAGGGCCTTCCGGTGCTGCTGCCCAAGGGCGCGCGCGTCGTGCAGGTGCTCCAGCGCTGGGTCGAGGATACCGAGCAGAAGCGCGGCTATCTTCTCACCAAGACCCCGCTGATGGCCAAGCGCGACCTTTACAAGATCTCCGGCCACTGGGATCACTATCTCGACGGCATGTTCATCCTCGGCGACCCGTATGACGAGACGAAGGAGTGCTTCGCCCTGCGCCCGATGACCTGCCCGTTCCAGTATCAGGTCTACCTGAACCGCCAGCGCTCCTACCGCGACCTGCCGATGCGCCTGGGCGAGACCTCGACGCTGTTCCGCAACGAGGATTCCGGCGAGATGCACGGTCTCATCCGCGTGCGCCAGTTCACGATCTCCGAAGGCCACCTCGTCCTGCGCCCCGACCAGCTCGAAGAGGAGTTCAAGGGCTGCCTCGACCTTGCCAAGTACTGCCTCGGCACCGTCGGCCTTCTTGACAAGTGCACGTTCCGCTTCTCCCAGTGGGATCCCGCGAACCCGAACAACAAGTACGAGGGCACGAAGGAGCAGTGGGATCACGCGCAGAGCGTGATGGAGCGCATCCTCAAGGATCTCGACGTCGACTACACCGTCGGCATCGACGAGGCCGCGTTCTACGGCCCGAAGCTCGACATCCAGTATAAGAACGTCTACGGCAAGGAGGACACCCTCGTCACCATCCAGATCGACATGTTGCTCGCCGAGCGCTTCGGCATGTACTACATCGACGAAAATGGCGAGAAGAAGCTGCCGTACATCATCCACCGCACGTCTCTCGGCTGCTACGAGCGCACGCTCGCCTACCTCATCGAGGAGTACGCCGGCGCGCTGCCGACGTGGATGGCGCCCGAGCAGGTGCGCTTCCTGCCCGTCACCGACCGCGCCGCCGACTACTGCGCCGAGCAGGCGAAAAAGCTCGAGAATATGGGCTTCCGCGTCGAGGTCGACTACCGCAACGAGAAGATCGGCCGCAAGATCCGCGACGCGCAGATGGAGAAGGTCCCCTACATGGTGGTCGTCGGCGACCGCGACATGGAGAACGGCACCGTTTCCCCGCGCCACCGCGCGGACGGCGACCTCGGCGCGATGAGCATGGACGAGTTCTCCGCGCTGCTCAAGCAGGTCGTGGACAACAAGGAAAAGAAATAATAGCATACCGATTTTGCATAATTAACATTTGAGCCTTTCATGAAATCAGGGCGGCGCTTTGCCGCCCTGATTTTTTATACCTAAAGAAAGAATTGAAAACCTGATAAATGTTTAACGAAATAATCGGTCGAATGATGACGGAATTCAACGATAATTTGGCGAAATATCCAAAAAAGTAAAAACGTCTTGCAATAGACCTGTCATTCAGCTATAATGAGACTGCCTGAAAGAGGCAAGTAAATTTCGGAATTCAACGCTTCTCCAACGTAGGTGCTCCGAAGCGCCCCCACGCGGCGGAGCATGTGCCGGTGAAGCGGTGAATGCCGGAAGAATCAAAAAGGAGATTGCGTATGAAAAAGTTTTTAGCTCTGATCCTCTCTCTCGCGATGGTCTTCGCGCTGGTCGCCTGCGGCGATGAGAAGACGGACGACAGCCAGAACAACGACGGCGAGTCCAGCTCCCCCGTTGCGATCACTCTGGCGACCGGCGGTACCTCCGGTACCTACTATGCTGTCGGCGGCGTTCTCAAGACCGTCCTCGACTCCAAGCTGACCCTTTCCAAGCTCTCTGTTGAGTCCACCGGCGCTTCCGTCGCGAACGTCAACATGATCACCGACGGAGATGCTCAGATGGCCATTCTGCAGTCCGACGTTATCAACTACGCGCACGAGGGCACCAACTCCTTCGACGGCGCTCCCGAGACCAACGCTCTTTGGGTCGCCGGTATCTACAACGAGACCGTTCAGATCCTTGCCAAGCCCGGCATCAACACCGTGTCCGACCTCAAGGGCAAGACCATCTGCGTCGGTGACGTTGGTTCCGGTACCGAGATCAACGCCTGGCAGGTCCTCGGCGCTGCGGGTCTGACCAAGGACGACGTCAATGCGGTGAACGGCTCCTTCCAGGATGGCGTTGACCAGCTCAAGGACGGCAAGATCGACGCCGCCTTCACTGTCGCCGGTGCTCCCACGACCGCTATCGTCGACTATGCCACCACCAACACCCTCAACCTTGTCTCCCTGAGCGACGATGAGCTCGCCGCCATCCAGGAGGCCTATCCGTTCCTGATCCGTGACGACCTGGCTGCCGGTACCTACACCGGTCAGGATGCCGACGTCACCTGCGTCGCTATCCAGGCTACTCTGGTTGCCTCCGAAGAGCTGAGCGAGGATGTCGTTTATGAGTTCGTCAAGGCCATGTTCGATAACAAGGACGCTTTGACCGAAGGCCACGCCAAGTTCGGCTTCCTCGATCCCGAGGCTGCCTCCGCTGGTGCTACCGTCACCATGCATCCCGGTGCTGAGAAGTACTACAAGGAAATCGGCGTCCTGTAAGCAGGATCGCTACCGTGTATTGACGTGAATTCTCATCTGCGGAAATACATAATTGCGGCCGCTGCAATAATAACGATTATTGCAGCGGCCGCCGTGCTTCTTCCTCGCTCCGGCTACTATCTGACCCTGCGCAACCGCGACACCGGCGAGGTCTACGCCCGGTACAAAATGGGCGAGGGAGACCGCTTTTCCGTGACCTTTATCCATTCAGTGAACAAATACCCCCTGACCGATACCTACGAGATCGAAAACAAAACGATCTATGTGGAGGAGACGACCTATTGCTCCTTTGGCGCAGGCGTGCAGACGGAGCTCAACCCCGGCGAAACGCTTGACAAGGTCTATGTGGACCGCCCCGATTACAAGGGCTGGGCAATGGTCATCCGAAACATCCATCAGGACAGGACAAACGTCGGCTACATTGTCGGTACGGTCTCTGACCATGTACTCAATGTAAACGGCGAGGATGTCAGTCTGCGTGATTTGTGTGGAAAAAACGCGCCTGTGCGTTTTAATTACGAATTCTGGCTCGTCTGAGCGCACGGACGCTCTCAAATAGAATTAGGAGGAAATTGCATCATGGCTGAAAACGAAAAGCTCAACAATGTTGCAGTCGACAACGACGTCGGCACCATGGAAGACGTCGATGCGATCATGAAAAAGTACGACCGTGAGTCGAACACGCGCGTCTGGGAGGGGACTCCCCGCAAGATCCTGCGTGTCCTTACGGCATTGTTCGGCATTTTCCTGATCGTGATGAACATGTGGATCAAGATGGACGAGCGTGCGCGCCGTCCGCTCTTCCTCGGCTTGGTCATCATTCTCGTGTTTATCTACTACCCCATCAAGAAGGGCTCTCAGAAGGTCAACTACATGCCTTGGTACGATATCGTCATGGCGGCAGTCGGCGCGTTCTGCTTCTTCTTCTACCCCTTAAATCTTGAAAAAATCGTGTCTGCCGGTACGCGAATCCAGAAGACCTTTGTCGTGCAGATCGGCAGCATTTCCATCCCCCTTCTGATCGTATTTGCAATCATCGGCACTTTGATCCTCGTCGAGTGCTGCCGCCGCGTGGTCGGTATGCCGATCATCTGCGTGGCGACGGTGTTCGTGCTCTACGCCTTCTTAGGTGCGGGCAAGGACTTAAAGACCGTTATGTATAACCTCTTCTACACCACGACCGGTATCCTCGGCACCCCGATCGGCGTCTGCTCGACCTACATCGCGCTGTTCGTCATCTTCGGCGCCTTCCTGGAGGCCACGGGTGTTGCAAACTTCTTCATCGACTGCGCGAACGCGCTGGTCGGCTGGGCTTCCGGCGGTCCTGCAAAGGTCGCGGTCGTTTCCTCTGCCCTCTGCGGCATGGTCTCCGGTTCCTCCGTCGGTAACACCGTTACCACCGGTTCCGTCACCATCCCGATGATGAAGAAGACCGGTTATCCCCCGGAGTTTGCCGGCGCGGTCGAGGCTGCGTCTTCCACCGGCGGTCAGATCATGCCCCCGATCATGGGCGCTGCGGCGTTCCTGATGGCGGAAATGGTCGGCGTTCCCTATGCTGATATCATCGTGCGTGCAATCCTGCCCGCATTCCTGTACTTCCTCGGCATCTTCCTCGGCGTGCACTTCAAGGCCAAGAAGCTCGGCCTCAAGGGCCTGCCCCGCGAAGAGCTCCCCAAGTGGAAGATCCTGCTCCCGCAGATCTACCTCATCCTTCCGCTGGTCGTTCTGGTCTACATGATCATGATCGGCTTCACGATGGCCACCGCCGCCGTGTACGCGACCCTTTACTGCGTGGTCGTCGCCATGATCAGCCGTGAAGAGGGCAAGAAGAAGCTCGTCATGGCCATCCCCCTGATCCCGCTTCTGTTCATGACCCTCATGAGCCGCAGCTTCGAGCCGGGCACCTTCATGGGCGAGAACGGCAGCACGCTCTGCCTTGCCATCGCCTTCGCGCTGCTGGTCGTCAACTACGCCATCAGCAAGCCCAACGTCAAGAGCCTGCCCACCATCATCGACGCGTTTGAAAACGGCGGCAAGAACTGCCTGAGCGTCGGTATCGCCTGCGGTATGGCTGGTATCATCGCCGGCGTCGTCACCATGACCGGTCTCGGCCAGGTGCTCATCGGCGCGATCGTCGGTCTGTCCAACGGTCACCTGATCATCGCTCTCGTGCTGACGATGCTCTGCTGCATCGTGCTCGGCATGGGCGTTCCCACCACCGCGAACTACATCATCATGGCCACCACCTGCGCGCCGATCCTTGCCTCCGGCATGGGTCTCAACCTGATGGCTGCCCACATGTTCTGCTTCTACTTCGGTATCGTCGCAGACATCACCCCGCCCGTTGCGCTGGCTGCCTACGCCGGTTCCGCCATCGCCAAGGCTCCCCCGATGAAGACCGCCTGGAACGCGACCCGTCTCGCAATCGCGGCGTTCATCATCCCCTACATCTTTGCTTACAATAACGCCCTGATCTTCGTTGGCAACGACGTCAACTTCCTGAGCGTTGCCTCCATCGTCATCTCCGCGACCCTCGGTATGGCGTCTATCGCTTCCGGCCTGATGGGCTACCTGATCCGCGACATGAAGGCGATCAGCCGCGTCGCGCTGGTCATCGGCGGCCTGCTGATGGTCATCCCCGGCACGGTCACTGACCTTGCGGGTCTTGCGGTGTTGGTCGTCGTCCTCGTTCTCCAGCGTATCGAGAACAAGAAGGACAAGGCGGCTGCGTCCGTGTAACGCAAAGCATCCTGCTAATGAAAAAGAGACCGCTTCGGCGGTCTCTTTTTTTGCATGTGCGCCGCTTTTCAAGCATAGACTGGAAACGACGGGAGGTTTTGCACATGCCCAGAATTTATTTGAGTCCCTCCACGCAGGATTGGAACTCGTATGTCGACGGCAGCGGCAGCGAGGAATACTGGATGAATCTGCTGGCTGACACGCTCGAGCCGTACCTTTACGCAAACACCATCTCCTTTGTGCGCAACACACCGGAGATGACCGCGGCCTCGTCCATCGCGCAGGCGAACAGCCTCGGCGGCTTTGACTTTTACCTTGCCCTGCACTCCAACGCCTCGGGGGAGGGGCAGGCGGGGAAGAACCGCGGCATCATCGTCTTTTACTATCCCACGAGCAGCGACGGAAAGCGTGCTGCCGAGCTCTTCGCCGCGCAGCTGCGCATGGTCTACCCGCTGCCTGCAAAGGTGACGACGCAGGCGACCACAACGCTCGGCGAGGTGCGGCGGCCCAGATACCCTGCGAATCTCATCGAGCTCGGCTATCACGACAATTACGACGATGCGCGCTGGATCGAAAATAACCTCGACGCCGCGGCGCAGGCCATTGCGCGGGGACTGACGGAGTATTTCGGCCTGCCGTTCATTTACCCTCAGCTCGTGCGCACCGGCGTCGTCACGACGGAGGGATCAGCCCTGCGCCTGCGAAGCTACCCGGGCATCGACGGGGAAACAGTCGGCAGCATCCCGAACGGCGAAAGCGTGCAGGTCTACGGCAGCTTCCAGGGCTGGTACTCCGTGGGCTACGACGACCAGCTCGGCTACGCGGCGCAGGCCTACATCGCGGTGTGATCTTCGCCCGTTTCCGATATTTTCCGAACGCGACTTTTCCTTGACAGCTGGTCATAAAAAGTTTACAATGTTTTTTGGATTTATGGAGGGGAGAGAAGGGGAATCTCCCGTTTATGATTCAAAAACCCAACGATAGATCAATCGCATCGATCAAAAAAGCACACAGGAGGAATCGTATGATCAGCTATCTCTACGCTGCGCTTATCGCGGTGGGGACGCTCGTCATTGGCATTCTTCTTGGTATTTGGATTCGCAAGAGAGCCGCTAAGCGCGCCGAGGAGAAGATCTCCAACGCCGATGAAGAGGCGCTTCGTATTGTCAACGAAGCGATCAAGAGCGCTGAAAACAAGAAACGCGAAGTCATGTTGGAGGCAAAGGAAGATATCCTGCGCTCCAGAAACGAATACGAGAAGGAAGTCAAGGAACGCCGCGCCGAGCAGCAGAAGCAGGAGCGCCGGCTCCAGCAGAAGGAGGAGAACCTCGACCGCAAGACCGACGCGCTGGAAAAGCGCGAGGAGGCCCTCAACCAGAAGCATGCCGCCCTGGACAAGGAAAACGAAGAAATCAAGATCATCAAGCGCAGCCAGACCGAAATGCTCGAACGTATTTCCGGTTTTACTGCCGAAGACGCCAAGAAGTACCTGATCGAGCAGGTCGAGAGCGAAGTGACGCACGAGACCGCGCTCAAGATTAAGGAGCTGGAGCAGCGCGCCAAGGACGAGGCCGATTCCCGCGCCCGCGAGATCGTCGCCTCTGCCATCCAGCGCTGCGCTGCCGACCATGTTGCCGAGATCACCGTCAGTGTGGTGCCCCTGCCCAATGACGAGATGAAAGGCCGCATCATCGGCCGCGAAGGCCGCAACATCCGCACGATCGAAACGCTCACGGGCGTCGACCTCATCATCGACGACACGCCCGAGGCGATCACCGTCTCGTGCTTCGAGCCCGTGCGCCGCGAAGTCGCGCGCCTGGCGCTCGAAAAGCTCATCGCCGACGGCCGCATCCATCCCACGCACATTGAAGAGATGGTCAACAAGGCCCGCCGCGAGGTGGACGCCATCATCAAGTCTGAGGGCGAGCGCGCCGTGCTGGAGACCGGCATCCGCGGTCTGCACCCCGAGCTTGTGAAGATGCTCGGCCGCCTGCATTACCGCACGAGCTACGGCCAGAACGTTCTGCAGCACTCCATCGAGGTCTCGCACCTTGCGGGCATGATGGCCGCCGAGCTGGGCGCGGATGTTTACGCCGCCAAGCGCGCAGGCCTGCTGCACGATATCGGCAAGGCCGTCGACCACGAGATGGAGGGTACGCACGTCGCCCTCGGCGTCGAATTTTTGCGCAAGTACCACGAAAAGGACGACATCATCCATGCCGTGCAGGCGCACCACAACGACGTGGAGCCGCAGACCATCGTTGCCTGTCTCGTGCAGGCGGCGGATGCGATCTCTGCCGCCCGTCCCGGCGCCCGCCGCGAGAATCTGGAGAACTACATCAAGCGCCTCGAGCAGCTTGAGGAGATCACCGGCAGCTATCCCGGCGTCGACAAGGCCTATGCCATTCAGGCCGGCCGCGAGGTGCGCGTGATGGTCAAGCCCGACCAGGTCAGCGAGGACCAGATGGTCATTCTGGCGCGCGAGCTTGCCAAAAAGATCGAGGAAGAGATGGAATATCCCGGCCAGATCAAGGTGCACGTCCTGCGCGAGACGACCGCCATCGAATACGCGAAATAAGAAAAAGGCTCCGCTTTTGCGGGGCCTTTTTTCATGCCTTTCTTGCGTTTTGTCCCGCGCCTTGCTATACTGGGGAAAACGCAAAGCGGAGGAACGCCATGCTCTACAATATTCTGGCCATCGGCGATGTGGTGGGCGGCTGCGGCGTCAGCTGCCTCGAGCACCATCTGCGCGCCGTGAAAAAACTCAAGAACATCCACTTCACCGTGGTCAACGGCGAGAATGCCGCGATGGTCGGCCTGATGCCGAACGACGCCGAGCGCATCTTCTCCGCGGGAGCGGACGTCATCACGCTTGGCAACCACACATTCGGCAAGATGCAGATCACCGACTACCTCGATGACTGCCCGTATATTCTGCGGCCGCACAATCTCGGCGCGCGCGTGCCGGGAAGGGGCTACGGCGTTTTCGACTGCGGGCGCGCCCGCATCGCGGTGATGAACCTCATCGGCCGCTGCGACCTCGCGTTCCATGCGGACAATCCGTTCAAAACGGCGGACGAGCTGCTCAAAAGCGGCGAAAAGCCGACGTTCACGCTGCTTGACTTCCACGCCGAGGCGACGAGCGAAAAGCTCGCCATGGCCTATTACCTCGATGGCCGCGTCAGCGCCATCTGGGGCACGCACACCCACGTGCCGACGGCGGACGAAGAGGTCTTCCCCAAAGGGACGGGCTACCTCACGGACCTCGGCATGACGGGGGCGGTGTGCAGCGTGCTCGGTATCAAGCCCGAGCAGTCGGTCGAGACGTTTCTCGGAGGTCTCCCGGGCCGCTACCGCGAGCCGGAGAAGAGCGCCGGCAAGATGCAGGGAGCGATTTTTACACTGGATGACGCGACGGGGCTCTGCGTGGCCGTCGAGCGCGTCGATGTGCGCTGAGAAAGCGCGAGATAGAAAGGAACAACGCAAATGTCCATCGAAAAAGTGAGAGCCTATTTTGAACATATCGGCATCGCCGACCGCATCCGCGAGTTCGACGTGTCGAGCGCGACGGTCGAACTCGCCGCCATCGCCGTCGGCGTGGAGGGCGCGCGCATCGCGAAGTCCATGAGCTTCAAGCTCGCGGACGATGCGCCCATCATCATCGTGACAGCGGGGGACAGGAAGATCGACAACGCCAAGTACAAGGCGTATTTCCACGTGAAAGCAAAGATGCTGACCTTTGATGAGGCCTGCGCATTCACCGGCCACGCGCCGGGCGGCGTGTGCTCGTTTGCACTGCCGGAGAATGTGAAGACCTATCTCGATGTGTCGCTCAAACGCTTCGACACGGTTTTCCCCGCGGCGGGCAGCGCGAACAGCGCCATCGAGATGACCTGCGACGAGCTTGAGAAGTATTCCTCAAACTTTGTCGCCTGGGTCGACGTGTGCAAGGAGAAAGCGCTCGCCCCGCAGGCATGAGAGGAGAGAACACATGAGCGTGAAGATCGTCCACGCGGCGGACTTCCATTTGGACAGCGCGTTCGGCGCGCTGAGCGCCGAGCAGGCGCGCCAGCGCCGCCGCGAGAGCCGCGAGCTGCTGACGCGGCTTTGCAATTACGTGAATCAGAACGGCATCGATCTCGTGCTGCTTGCGGGTGACCTGTTCGACAGCGACACGACCTATCGCGAGACGCTGGAAGCGCTCTCTGAGGCGCTGGGCGCAATGCAGGCGCGAGTGTTCATCGCCCCCGGCAACCACGACCCGTACAGCGCGAAGTCGGCCTACGCGACGCTTTCCTGGCCGGAGAATGTGCACGTTTTCACGTCGAAGACGGTCGAGCGCGTGGAGCTTCCGGAGCTTCAGTGCGCCGTGTACGGCGCGGCGTTCACCGCGCCCGTGCAGGACGAAAGCCTGCTTGCGGGCTTCCGCGCACCGGAGGACGATTTCATCCATCTGATGGTGCTGCACGGTGATATCTCCGCCACGGAATCGCGCTACGATCCCCTCACGAAAGAGCAGATCAAGGAGAGCGGGCTCGACTATCTGGCCCTCGGCCACACGCACCGCTTTGGCGGCGTGCAGCGTGAGGGGGCGACCTTCTACGCCTACCCCGGCTGCCCGGAGGGGCGCGGCTTCGACGAGCTGGGCGAGAAGGGCGTGCTCGCCGGAACGGTCACGCGGGGCGGCGCGGAGCTTTCCTTCGTCCCGCTCGCGAAGCGAAAATATGAGATCATGCGCGTCGATGTGACGGGAAGGACGGCGGAGGAAGCGCTGCTTGCCGCCCTGCCCGCCGATCCCTCGCGCGACAGCTACCGCGTCGTCTTCACAGGCGAGACGGACGAGCGGGGACTTGACCTTGCGCGGCTTGAAGAACGGCTTGCGCCGCGCTTTTTCTCGCTGGAGCTGCGCGATGAGACGCGCATCGGCGAGGATGTGTGGGAGAGAGCGGACGAGGACTCGCTGCGCGGGCTCTTCCTGCGCGAGCTGCGCGCGAAATACGACGCGGCGCGCTCGGACGATGAACGCGCGCGCATCAGCCTTGCTGCGCGCTATGGCCTTGCCGCGCTCGACGGGCGCGACATCTGAAGAAGGGAAGGGGAGAGCGAGGATGTCCATCTGGTACAGCAGACGAAGCAAGGAGAAAAAGCGCGTCACGCTTGGCGCACGCTGCAGCCGCGCATGGTTCACCGCGACGTTTCGGTATGATGTGCGAAGTCTCCTGCGCACGGCGGAACGGGCACTGCGCCTTTTCCTGAAATGCCGCCGCAAAGCATAGAATACGGGGGAAAAGACCGGAGGGAAGCTTCCTTTCGGCCTTTTTGAGAGAGTTTAAGCAAGAATTAAGAAACAACTGCTGTTTTTGTTTGAAAACGGCTGGTACAATACCAACATGAGGTGAGAAAATGTACAACATTCTGATCTGTGACGACGAGCAGGACATTGTCAACGCGCTCAAGATCTATCTCTCGGGCGGGGACTACTGCCTTTTTGAAGCGCACAACGGCTGCGAGGCGCTGGACGTTGTGGAAAAAAACGACATCCATCTCATTTTGATGGACATCATGATGCCGCAGCTTGACGGCATCGCCGCGACGGTGAAGCTGCGCGAAAGAAGCAACGTGCCCATCATTCTGCTCACGGCCAAGAGCGAGAGCAGCGACAAGGTGCTGGGGCTGAACATCGGCGCGGATGACTACATCACCAAGCCCTTTGACCCCGTGGAGGTGCTCGCGCGCGTGCGCTCGCAGCTGCGCCGCTATACGCAGCTTGGGGCGAAGAAGGTGGAGGAGCAGGCGAACGTCTACACCGTCGGCCCCATCGTGCTCGACGAGGAGAAAAAAAGCGTCAGCGTGGACGGCGACGAGGTCGCCCTCACGCCCATCGAGTTCAACATCCTGCACCTTCTCATGAAGAACCCCGGGCGCATCTACTCCTCCGCGCAGATCTATGAGCTGGTGTGGAAGGAGGACTCGCTGGGCGCGGAGACGTCCGTGAGCGTCCACATCCGCCACCTGCGCCAAAAACTGGAGATCAACCCCTCCGAGCCGCGCTACCTGAAGGTCGTGTGGGGGCTGGGGTATAAAATGGAGGACAAGAAATGAAGGCTGCGTGGATACGCAATTTCTGGACAAAGGCGGTCGCCTTTCTGCTGGCGGCGGCGCTCGTGCCGATCATCCTCACCTACGTTGTGGGACTTGTCTATTCCTACGGCGGCATGGGCCGGGACTTTTACACGAGCAATCTCTGCCTCAATGCGGTCGGCAAAAAGACGTGGGAGATCTGCGACGACTATATCGCCATGGAGGGCGGAGACTACGAGCTCGACAAGATCTATCCCAAAGGCAACAGCTACAGCAACCTTCGCTTCCGCGTGACGGACGAGCAGGACAAGGTGGAGTTCAGCAACGTCAGCGACGGCGATATCTTCTGCTACAGCACCGTTTACGTTGACAAGACCTTTGATGTCTACCTTGTGAAGGGCCTTCCCGCGCAGGACGACATTTACTGGGCGAAGGTTTTTTACGACAAGGCAGAAAACTGGGGGCAGAACGCCCTGGAGATGCTCATCCTTTTCGGCGCGATGGAGCTGTTCCTGCTCATCTTCCTCGCCCGCACGGCGGCGCGGCGCGAGGATGGCGAATTACAGGGCGGCTGGCAGGAAAAGATCCCCTTCGACCTCTACCTTCTCGTTGACGGCACGATCATTGCGCTGCTGTGCGTGGCGGTGGAGGAGGTCTACTCCTATGTGAGCTTCTATACCCCGCCCTACGATGTGCTGCTGCTGGGGATGAGCTTTGCGCTGGCGGTGCTCGTTTTTGCCGCGTGGGTGACGTTCTGCGCGCGCGTCAAGGTGGGCGGACTGTGGAAGGGTACGATTATCTACAAGCTCCTGTGCCTGTGCTGGAAGATCGTCAAGTGGTGCTGGGGCGTGCTTTGCGCCTTCTGCCGCGGCGTGATGAATCTTCTGCACGCCATTCCGATGATCTGGCGCACGGCGGTGGGCTGCCTTGTGGTCAGCATGATGCTCGGTATATTTGCGGCAAATCGCGCGGGAGGGGCGATGCTGCTGACGATGCTTGTGCTGTCCGTCGCCGCGTGCCTCTTCTCGCTCCAGCTTCGAAAGCTCCAGAAGGAGGGTGAAGCCCTCGCCTCGGGCGATCTTGATGTGCAGGTGGACACGAAATGGATGTACTGGGATGTCAAGCGCCACGCCGAGAACTTAAATTCCATCGGCGACGGCATGGCCGCGGCCATCGACAAGCAGCTCAAGAGCGAGCGGCTCAAAACGGAGCTCATCACGAATGTCTCGCACGATATCAAAACGCCGCTGACGAGCATCATCAACTACGTTGACCTCTTGCAGCACGAGCACACGAGCGAGCAGGAGGAAGAATACCTCGCCGTGCTCAAGCGGCAGGCCTTCAAGCTCAAAAAGCTCACCGAAGATCTGGTCGAGGCGAGCAAGGCGACGACCGGCAACCTGCCGGTGAACGCCGTGCGATGCAGCATGAACGAGCTTTTGGCGCAGGTGGAGGGCGAATACGGCGACAAGCTGAGCGCGGCGGAGCTGACGCTCGTGAGCGTGATGCCAGACAAGGAGCTCTTCTGCAATGTGGACGGCGCGCTGATGTGGCGCGTGATCGACAATCTGCTCTCGAACATCTGCAAATACGCGCAGAATGGCACGCGCGTTTATCTGACGCTTGAAAAGACCGGCGGCGACGCGGTCGTGACCTTCAAGAATACCTCGCGCGCGGCGCTGAACATTCCCGCCGAGGAATTGATGGAGCGCTTTGTGCGCGGCGACAGCTCGCGCTCGACCGAGGGAAACGGACTCGGCCTCTCCATCGCGCAGAGCTTGACGGAGCTGCAGGGTGGGAAGATGTCGCTCGCCATCGATGGCGACCTCTTCAAGGCCATCCTCCGTTTCCCGACGGTGGTGTGAGAAAAATACAGAAAGGTGCGGAAAGGCGTTGCCGTTCCGCACCTTTTCCGCGCCTGTGCTTGACAATTCGGCGCAAAAACAATACAATAACAGTTCAGAACTCTATCCTGAAACTGAGGGAGAACATAAACATGGCAAAAGATAAAAAGGTAGAACAGATCACGAATCTGGAAGACGATTTCGCCCAATGGTATACCGACATCTGCCGCAAGGCGGAGCTTGTTGAGTATGCCAGCGTCAAGGGCTTTACCATCCTGCGCCCCTATGGCTTCGCCATCTGGGAGAACATGCAGCGTTTGATGGACGCGGAGTTCAAAAAGACCGGACACGAGAATGTGGCGATGCCCGTTCTGATCCCTGAGAGCCTGCTCAAGAAAGAGGGCGAGCTTGTCAACGGCTTCGCGCCCGAGGTCGCGTGGGTCACGATGGGCGGCAGCGAGAAGCTCGAAGAGCGCCTTGCCTTCCGTCCCACGTCCGAGACGATGTTCTGCGACCACTGGTCGCGCGTATTGCAGACCTACCGCCAGCTGCCGATGCTCTACAACCAGTGGTGCTCCGTCATCCGCTGGGAGAAGACCACCCGCCCGTTCCTGCGTTCGCGCGAGTTCTGGTGGCAGGAGGGCCACACCATCCACGAGACCGCCGAGGAGGCGCAGAGTGAGACGATGCAGCAGCTCAACTGCTACGCCGACTTCTTCCGCCACGTGCTCGCCATCCCCGTCGTCCCCGGCCGCAAGACCGAGAAGGAGAAGTTCGCGGGCGCCGAGGCGACCTATACCGTCGAGTGCATGATGAAGGACCGCAAGGCGCTTCAGGGTGCGACGAGCCACTACTTTGGCGATAAGTTCTCCCGCGCCTATGACGTGACCTTCACCGGCCGCGACAACAAGCTCCAGTACCCGTTCCAGACGTCCTGGGGCTCCACCACGCGCATGATCGGCGCGGTCATCATGACCCACGGCGACAACAACGGCCTTGTCCTGCCCCCGCGCATCGCGCCCACGCAGGTCGTCATCGTGCCCATCGCCGCGCATAAGAATCCCGAGGTGCTCGAGACAGCCAAGAGCGTGATGGCGGACCTCATCGCCGCCGACGTCCGCGTCAAGCTGGACGACAGCGACCAGTCCATGGGCTGGAAGTGCGCTGAGTACGAGATGCGCGGCGTGCCCATCCGCCTCGAGCTCGGTCCCCGCGACCTGGCCGAGGGCAACTGCTGCCTCGTCCGCCGCGACAACGGCGAAAAGGTCACGGCCAAGATCGAGGGGATCGTTGACGAGATCAAGGCGCTGCTTGACGCCATCCATGACAACATGTACACCGTGGCGGAAAAGAACCTGGAAGACAACACGTTTGATCTTAAAACCATCGACGAGGTCAAGGAAATGGCCTCCGGCCGCGGCGGCTTCGCCCGCACCAAGTGGTGCGGCAGCCTCGAGTGTGAGCTCAAGATGAAGGAACAGGCGGGCGTTTCCTCCCGCTGCATGCCCCTCAAGCAGAGCGGCACCACCGGCAAGTGCGTCTGCTGCGGCAAAGAGTGCACTACTGATATTTATTGGGGCGTTGCCTATTAAGTATCAGCTTTCCATCGAATGATATAGTTCCCCTGCACCGTGCAGGGGACGGATAAGGGGGGCTATTCTCTTTCCAAGGAAAGAGAATAGCCCCCCTTGCACCCCCCAAGAGAAAGAAACTGCATTGCAAGCAAGCAGCTCGAAGAGATGCGACGCTTGCCGAATCGACTGCCTGCGCGCGGCTTTGCCGCGTTAGCATTGCTATACGATTTGACTTGCTCCTACTATCCGCTGCCGCTCTGCTCATCTTGTAGGAGTGCAAACTAATTTCCGCCTACCGGAGCACTCATCAATGCGGCGAGCGCAGCAATGCCGCATTCCGCAGGCAGTCTGCCGCCGAGGTAACGTCACTCGCGCCTCACGATAGTAAGGCGCGGTTGCTGGATGTGTCGAAACGTAGGGATTCATGGCGAAGCCATGTACACCGCACCTACACTGCGCAGCGTGTGCAGTCATTCGAGCTGCAAACCAGCAATGGTGGGGTCAAGGGGCAGCGCCCCTTGCGTTCTCTTGGGGGTCAAAGGGGGCCATTCTCTCACGTGAGAGAATGGCCCCCTTTATTCAACGCAGCCCTTGGGCTGCAATATTCTTCCCTTAAAAGGAAAATTTTCCAAAAATCAAATGAGATTCTTTTCAGAATCAGAATCAAACAAATGCACCAGTTTGGCATCAAACCCAAACTTCACCGCCGTATGCCGCGCATACGCCATCGGATCAATATTCGCGGTGGGAATGACTGCCACAACATCCTGCCCATTCGCGGCAAGGTGCAGATGCAGCTCGCTGCCCATCAGCTCGCTGACGTCGACCTCGGCAGGGATGCCGCTCTCGCCGAGCGCGATATGCACGGGGCGCACGCCCGCGGTGACACTGCGGCTCTCGACGCCTGCGGCGGCGAGCTTTGCGCTCTGCTCCGCGGTGAGCGTGACGGTCTCGCCCATGACGGTGAGCGTATAGCTGTCGGCGGTCTTTGTGAGCTGGCAGTTTTCAAAGAAATTCATCTGCGGCGAGCCGATGAAGCCCGCGACGAACAGGTTCGCCGGATGGTTGAAGACCTCCTGCGGCGTGCCGATCTGCTGGATGTAGCCGTCGCGCATGATGACGATGCGGTCGCCGAGAGTCATGGCTTCGACCTGATCGTGCGTGACGTAAATGAAGGTGGTGTCAATCTTCTCGCGCAGCTTGATGATCTCGGCGCGCATCTGGTTGCGCAGCTTCGCGTCAAGGTTCGAGAGCGGCTCATCCATCAGCAGCACCTTGGGGCTTCTGACGATGGCGCGGCCGATGGCCACGCGCTGGCGCTGGCCGCCGGAGAGCGCCTTGGGCTTGCGGTCAAGAAATTGGGTGATATCAAGGATCTCTGCCGCCTCGCGCACGCGGCGGTCGATCTCGTCGTTGGGCATTTTCTTGAGATGCGTCTTGCCGTCCGCGTCTGTCTCGGCGATCTTCTTGAGCTTGAGCGGGAAGGCGATGTTTTCATAGACGGTCATGTGCGGATAAAGCGCATAGTTCTGGAAGACCATCGCGATGTCGCGGTCCTTGGGCGCGACGTCGTTCATCTGCTTGCCGTCGATGAAGAGTTCGCCGCCGCTGATCTCCTCGAGACCAGCGATCATGCGCAGCGTGGTCGACTTGCCGCAGCCGCTCGGGCCGACGAGCACGATGAACTCCTTGTCGGCCACGTCGATGTTGAAGTCCTGCACGGCGACAACGCCTTCGTCGGTGATCTCCAGATTGTTCTTCTTTTCGACGGCCTCATCCTTCTTCTTTTTCTTCTTGCTTTCGGTGTTGGGATAGACCTTTCGGACATTTTTCAGAATGACCTCTGCCATAATCGTGAACCGCAGCCCTGCCGCCTCCGCGATGCAGGACCTCGCAGCCGCCTGAGCGCGCCGCTTTACGGCAGGTCTCCACACTGCCGCACCGCCGGTTCGGCGGAAAACGTTCCTCCTTTTGTATTTCCCGCGAGCGGTACGTAGAGGTGGAGTAGCGCAGGCGGGAGGGAATGGAAGTGAGCAAAATTGCCCAAATTCAGTATACGGCAAAGCGCGGCTTTCCACAATGGAAAACCGCGCTTTCATGCTGTATTTTGGTAAGATGAATAACAAAAAGTGCCGAAATTTATGCCTTTTTACCACGGCGGCGGCGATAGACGACCGCCAGCCGGTCGATGAGCAGATCGTAGACGAAAAAGAGCAGAAGCCCCATCGCTGCCGTCGCCCACAGCAGCCAAGTCGCGCTCTCAGAAAACTCCTGCACGACGGCGGGGAGCTTAAAGACAAAGATGATGAGCGCGTACATGACGCCCATACTCACGGTGCAGAGGCCGAGCTTCGCCAGAAGCCGCAGCGCTTTGGACGAGATCGCGTCAAGATTCGGCTTCACGAGGGGATAATAGCCGAGAAAGCAAAAAACGAGGGCCGCTTCCTTGTCCGCGCAGAGAAGAAGTCCCAAGACCGCCGCCGCGGCAAAGCAGCTCCATGCGTAGCTTTTGCGGCATTCCTCGCGCGCGGGCAAAAGCGTAGCCGATGCGAGGATCGGCCAGGCGTAGGTCGAGAGCGGAATGACGCCGCTGAGCCAGAGGAAGGCGACCGCGAGCGCGCACAGTACGCCGCACAGCGCCAGTTCATGTGTTTTCTTTGCCAAAATTTACTTCACATCGCTTTTACAGATATTCCGGCTCCATCGCGTCGTGGAGCACGGTGGTGATCGCGTCGGAAAAGACGCTGTCGGAGTGCGCGTGCAGGGCGTTGAGCGTCTCCGCCACGGCGGCGACCTTCACTTTGCCGGTGGAGTACACATCCTGATCGAAGATGAAGCGCACTTCCTTTTCCTGCACCTGCTGAACCTGATTGCCGCTGCGGATGTTGCGCTGGACAAAGCCTGGGCCCGCGTGCAGCTTGAGCGCCGCGAGCGCATCGAGCTTGCGCTCGACGTCGACCGAGCACTTGGCGACGCTTGCCTCGTCCACGTCGTCCTCGTCGAGAATGCCGAGGTACGGCGGCTGGAGCAGATCATTCCAGCGGCGGCCCGTGAGGCCGAGCTGCTCGCGCGAAATGGCGTTCACAAAGCGAAGGCCCACGCGGTCAAAGCAGTTGGGACGGTAAATCTTGATAAACTGGCCGAGCGGCTCGTCGAGACGGGCGGCAAAGTCCTCCCAGTGCGTGTAGCGCATGGTGGAAAGGGCGATAAAGTCCTTCGTGAGACTCAGCTTGTAGCCGCCGTCTTCGGAAATGAACGTGTGGTTGTTGACCGTCCGCGCGGGCGCGCCGTTCACGCCGGGCAGCTTTTCCACCTGGCACTGGTAGCGCGGAAATGCCGCGCGCACGGTCTCCTGAAAGTCGGCGGGCTCGCGCGTGTCGATCGAGAGGATCGTGGGGAAGCGCAGCTGGCAGATGACCTCGATGAGCTGAGATTTGCCGTAGGCGTAGCGGCGGTTATCGGAAGAGATCATAACGTAAATACCTCCGTCATGTTGCAATTTTGATTATAAATTATAGAGGAAAGAAAAACGATTGTCAAATCAGCGTTCGTGCGCGAAGAAGCGCTGATAAAACTTACCAGCAGAAAAACTGCATATCCGATTTTTTATGAGTCAAACTACCCTTGCGATACCCAAACCGCAAAACTCTTTCAAACAGGTGAAACCAAAAACAATTGTAGGAAAAGGAGAAAATCATTATGTCCAGCAAGAACAGCAACAAGCTCAACATCCCCGAGGCCAAGGCCGCTATGAACAAGTTCAAGATGGAAGCCGCCAGCGAGGTCGGCGTCAACCTCAAGCAGGGCTACAACGGCGATCTGACCTCCCGCGAGGCCGGCTCTGTCGGCGGCCAGATGGTTAAGAAGATGATCGAGAGCTACGAGAAGAACCTGTAAAAAAGGCTCTTTCGCAAAGCGCAGACAAAGGGCGCGGCCAACAGGCCGTGCCCTTTTTGCTGTGATGGACGAAATGACAGAAGATATTCTGCAAAGCCTTCCGGCACGCTCGCTCCGCGCGGGAATATTTTCCATTCCCGCGCGGAGGAGACAAAAGGGCAGGGGACTTGCCGCCCTTGGTGCTCATTTTGCGCAATTTATTTGCAAAAATACCTTATTGCATTTTCTGCTGATTTGATATAAAATTTCAATAACTGTGTGCATGTATCGCTTTGAGAGGGGGAATACATGCGCGCGAGGGCGGCGAACCGCAGCGGGCGGCCTGCCGGAATACGCAGGGGAGGTGTCCGTATGCGCGCCATCGAGCATTTTAAGACCATCACGCATCATCGCCATCTGGTGCGGCAATACTGTTTTCGCCTCGGCCTGTACTATCAGGGGCTGACGCACGACTTGAGCAAGTACAGCCCCTCGGAGTTCTGGCGCGGCGTCAAGTATTATCAGGGCTACCGCAGCCCGAACGACGCCGAGCGGCGCGAAAACGGCGTGAGCCTTGCCTGGCTCCACCACAAGGGGCGCAACCGCCACCACTTTGAATACTGGATCGACTACTGTATTGCCGACGACGGTAAGGTCTACATGGGCGGGTGCAAAATGCCGCTCAAGTACGTGGCTGAAATGTTCTGTGACCGCATTGCCGCCTGCAAGGTCTATCAGGGCGGCAAATACACCGACGCCTCGGCCTACGACTACTACGAAAAGTCGCGCGGCCATATCCTCATCCACCCCGAAACCGGCGCGCTGATCGGCGAGATGCTGTGCGTGCTCAAGGAGCAGGGCGAGGATGCGGCGTTTGCCTATGTGCGCGCTCTTTTGCGCGAGGAAAAGCAAAATCCGACAAAATGAGAAATTTGTCAGATGATTGCTTGCAATCCTGCATGTTTCAGAGTAAACTATTTTCATTATATATTATTTTAACAGAGGACGGACAAGAACCAATGACTCATCCCTACAAGACGCGCGAGGGCGGCGCGACGGTAACGATCTTTGTACCCTATGATTGCCGGAACCACTGCCCGTTTTGCGTGAACAAGCAGGAATACGCCCATGCTGAGGGCTTCAGCGTGGAGGCGATCCTCAAGAGCATCGCCGTGATGGACGAGATCACGCCGCGCTGCGATTTTGTTTTCACCGGCGGCGAGCCGTTTGCCAACTTAAAAGCGCTCCAGCGCATGCTCGACGCCATCCCCACGACCCACAAGGTCTATATCAACACGACCTTCCCCGTGCAGCCCGGGTGCAGCGCGGAGGAGATGATCGCTTTCACCGAGCGCAATCGCGACAAGATCACCTGCATCAACATCTCGCGCCACCTGACGAAGTATGTCGAGGAGTCGCCCGACGAGGTCGTCGCCCGTATCGCAACGCCCAAGCGCGTGAACTGCGTGCTGTACATGGACTATCCCGCCGACGAGCTTGTGGACTACGCAGAGCGCTGGCGCAAGTACAACATCCCCGTGCAGTTCCGCTACGACTACACCGAGACGACGCCCGAGAACCTCTATCAGGAGGAGGGCGACAAGATTTTGGCAGACCTTAAAAAGCGCTTCACCTACAAGGGCCTCGACGGCTGCCGCATGCGCAACGGCTACCACTTCGACTACAAGGGCCTGCACATGACCTACCATAAGACGCTGCCCTATTCCACCATCGTGGAGACGGGTGACGACGGCGTGACCTACGATATCCTCTATGATATCCTCATCAAGCAGACCGGTGAGATTCACTCCGACTGGACGGGTGTGAAGCTCGACGTGGACGCGTACCGCAAGGTGGTCTACGAGCCCTATGATCTGCGCGTGCGCGAGGGCACGATCGACTTTTGAGAAAGGCGGCAATGCTATGAGCTATCAGGCGGCAGTCATCACCGTGAGCGACCGCGCGTCCGCGGGCGTGTACGAGGACAAGAGCGGCCCCGCTGTGGCCGCGATGCTGAAGGAGGCTGACTACGAGGTCGTGTACACGTCCATCGTGCCGGACGAACAGGAGAAGATCAGCGAAGAGCTCATCTTCTGCGTGGATGAAAAGCACTGCGACCTTGTCATCACGAGCGGCGGCACGGGCTTATCTCCCCGTGACGTGACGCCCGAGGCGACGCGCGCCGTGCTCGAGCGCGAAATTCCCGCGATCCCGCAGGCGATGATCTATTACAGCTTGCAAATCACGCCGCGCGCGATGCTTTCCCGCGCCGTGGCCGGCACGAGAAGAAACAGCCTCATCCTGAACCTCCCCGGCTCGGAAAAGGCTGCGCGCGAAAACCTGAGCGCCGTGCTCGGCGCGCTTGACCACGCCCTCAAGATGATTGCCGGCGGCGGGCATTGAGTAAAAAGTATAAAAAAAGTTCCCACGTATGAACGCGGGAACTTTTTTTATACCTTTTGCAGGGGGATCATGATTTCAGTGACGAACTTTTCCGTGTCGGTCGTGAAGCCGTAGTCGATGACTGTAATCTCGCGCGAAAATCCGGCGGCGGTGTAGCCTTCCTCGCGGATGAACTGCATCAAGCGACGGTACTGCGTGGGCGACTCGGCGTGGTGTCCGCGGAAGCGCACGCGTGCGCAGAGCGAAGCGGGCAGATCAATGATGTCGCCCGCAAAGCGGTCGGCCTCGTCAAGCACGAGAAATTCGCCGTCGTACTGCCCGAAGCTGCCCTCGTTCAAGTGCTCCTGCGATACGCTGAAGCCGACCTTGCCGAGGAAGACCAGCGCTTCGGCCTGCGCGGCGGCAAGACGGCTCGTGGAGAGCTCGAGCGCGGAGTAGTCCGGCTCGGTCAGTGCCGTGTCGATCCAGAAAAGGCGAAGCGCGGGCGAATGGATGAGCGTGATCTCGCCGAGCGGCGCATGCCGAACCTCGTGCAGCTGGCTAAGGCGCGCGTCGAGCTTGCGCTCGATGCGCTTGAGCTCCTTTTGCTTCTGTACGACGGCGGCCTTCTGCGCGCGCAGCTTTTCTTCGATCGTCTCCACGTCGCGGTTTTGCAGAAAATCAGCGATCTCGGTGAGTGGCATGTCCATCGCGCGCAGATACCGGATGGTGTTGAGCGGCTCAAACTGGCGAACGCTGTAGTAGCGGTAGTTCGTCGACGGATCGACATATTCCGGCGTGACGAGACCGAGTGCCTCGTAGTGGCGCAGGCTGCTCACGCTGAGATGGAAAATTTTTGCCATTTCGCCGATGGAGAAAAGCTGGGGAAGAGCCATTTATGATGCCTCCTGCGCACGTTTTTCCCGCCGCGTGAGGATGGCGTAGGCGATCACGCAGACGAGGATGGAGAAAAGCGACCCCGCGGCGTTGGCAAGGCCCATGGGCAGCAACGTCTGCGGGAAGTATTTGGACGCAAGGTACGCCCCCGGCACGCGCACGAGCAGGATCGAGAGCGAATTGTGCAGAAACGAGATGCCCGACTTGCCGCAGGCGCAGAAATAGCCGCTGAAGCTGAACTGCACGCCGGCAAAGAAGCTGTCCCAGATGTAGCCGCGCAGATATTGCCCGCCCGCGGCGGCGACGGCGGCATCAGGCGTGAAGAGGCCGACGAGCGGCTCGGCGATAAACAGGGTGAGGATGACGACCGCGATGCCGAACGAGCAGGCGATCATCGCGGCGTAGCGCAGCGTGAGACGCGCGCGCTCGGGCTTGCCCGCGCCGATATTCTGCGCGCCGAGCGCCGAGACGGTCGAGAGCATCGACGACGGGATGAGGAAGAGAAAGCCGATGATCTTTTCGACGATGCCGACGGCGGCCGCGTCCGTCAGACCGCGGCGGTTGGCGATGATCGTGATGATGACGAACGAGACCTGAATAAAGCCGTCCTGCAGAGCGACGGGCACGCCGATCTGAAGGAGCTTACCCATGACGGCGCGCTGCGGGCGAAAGTCCGCGCGGCGGACGGAGATGAGCCTGCGCTTCAAGATGACTGCGAGCGAGACGAGGACGCTCACCGCCTGCGAGAGCGTGGTGCCGAGCGCCGCGCCCGCGGGGCCGAGGTGCAGCGTGCCCATGAAGTAGTAGTCGAGCGCGATGTTGACGACGCAGGCCACGGCGATGAAGTACATGGGGCTCTTGCTGTCACCAAGGCCGCGGAAGATCGAGGCGATGATGTTGTACGCCGTGATGAACGGAATACCGATAAAGCAGACCGTGAGATAGGCGAGCGTGCCCTGCACGGCCTCCTCCGGTGTGGACATGATGGAGACGATACCCCCGCGCAGCGCGAGCAGCAGTGCCGTCAGCGCAAGAGACAGCAGCATGAAGAGCGTGACCGTGTTGCCGATGGCAGAGGCGGTGCGCTTTTTGTCGCCGCCGCCGGTGGCCTGCGCGATGCTGACCGTCGCGCCCATCGCAAGGCCGACGAGCATGACTGTGAGCATATGCATCACCTGCGAGCCGATGGAGACGGCGGTCGTGCTGGCGACGCCCTCAAACTGGCCGATGATGAAGAGGTCGGCCATGCCGTAGAGCGTCTGCAAAAAGTAAGAGAGCAGATACGGCAGCGAAAAGGACACAACGTTGCGAAAGACGCTGCCGGTGGTGAGATCGTTTTGCATCGGAAAGGACTCCTTATCAGTATAGCATGGAGTCATCATAAACTCTATAACAATTGTAGAGTCAAGCGTAGATTTTTCCGCGCGGAAAAAAGTCTCACTTTCCCGGATAGCCCAGTGCGGCGGAAAGCATCTGCCCCGCGGCGACGACCGCGCGCTCGGCGTGCGCGAACTCGTCCGAGTGCACGGAGCGGAACATCCCCAGTACGCTGACGACGTACTTGAGCGCGCCGCCGCCGGTGAACACCGGCGCGGAGATGGAGCGAAGACCGATCTTATACTCACCGTTTTCCACGGCGAAGCCCGCCTCGCGGCAGGCGGGGAGCGATGCGAGCAGCGCGTTTGCGTCCGTCTCCGTGTGGGGCGTGTAGGGCGTGAGCGGCGCGCGGGCAAGGAGAGTCGCCGCATCGCTCTCACTCATGCAGGCAAGGACGATCTTGCCCTGCGAGGTGCAGTGCAGCGGCAGCCGCGCCCCAGGCGCGGAGACGATGCGAAGGCTGTCGCGCCCCTCGGCTTGGTCGAGGGCGACGATGTGCCCGTTTTCATAGGTGGAGAGCATGGCGGAGGCGCCGGTCGCTTCTGCCAGATGCTCGAGGTAAGGCCGCGCGAGGGACGAGATGTTCCAGAACGCGCTGGCGCGGCAGCCGTATTCAAAAAGGCGCAGGCCGAGGGCGTATTTGCCGTCTGCGTGCTGTGTGATGACGTCATAGTCGCGCATGGTGGTCAAAAGGCCGAACACTGTGCTCTTGGGCAGCCCTGCGCGCTCGCTGATGGCGGTGAGCGTCATCGCCTCGCCCGCGTCGCTGAGGAGCTGCAAAAGCTCCATCGCCTTCGCCACGGAGCGGATGGTGTTGCCGTCAGTCATGAATCGGCCCTCCCGGTCAAAAATCGTTGCTTGTATTCTAAAAAATACTGCGGAAAAAGTCAAGATTACGATAATATAAAAATACAGTTCGACATTATCGGACAACTGTGTTGCGTAAGAGCGTGATATTTGCTAAAATATCATGCTGTACCATGGAAGAAAGAGGCGTTTCAGATGCTGGACGGCTTTGCAAGATCAATTACATACCTGCGCATCAGCATCACGGACCGCTGCAATTACCGCTGCCGCTACTGCATGCCGGACGGCGGCATTGAAAAGTGCACGCACGAGGACATCTGTTCTTTGGAAGGGCTGCGCGACATGGCCGCCGCGGCGGTCAGGTGCGGCGTCAAAAAGATCCGCGTCACCGGTGGCGAGCCGCTCGTGCGCCGCGGTGCGGTGGACTTCTGCCGCATGTTATCAGAAATTCCCGGCGTTGAAGAGCTCTGCGTCACGACAAACGGCAGCCTGCTCAAGGAGTTTGCCCGGCCGCTGCGCGACGCGGGCGTCACGCACCTCAACATCAGCCTCGACACGCTGAACGAGGAGCGCTTTCGCGCCATCACGCGCCTTGGTACGCTGCAGGATACCTTGGACGGTATCGAGGCGGCGGAGCGCGCGGGCTTTGCAAAGATCAAGCTCAACTGCGTGCTGCTCGGCGGCGTCAACGATGACGAGATCGCCGATTTTGTGGGCTTAACGCGCGAACATCCGTGGCAGGTGCGCTTCATTGAGCGCATGCCGATGGGCTGCGGAAAGGATTTCGGTACATACCTCCCCTCGCAGGCGGTTTTGGACCGCTGTCCGGAGTTGGAGGCCGTTTCGCACGACGGCGTGGCCGCGTGCTACCGTCTGCCGGATGCAAAGGGGACCGTCGGCCTCATCGCGCCGATGAGTCATGCGTTCTGCGCAGAGTGCAGCCGCATCCGCATCACGGCGGACGGGAAATTAAAGCCGTGCCTGCATTCGGACGCAGAGATCACGCTGCGGGGCTTGTCCGGTGAGGAATTGGAGCAGGCCATCCGCCGCGGCATTCTGATGAAGCCGGAGCGCCACCACATGGACGAGACTGGCGTCACGGAGACGCACCGCGGCATGTTTGCGATCGGAGGCTGAGAATGGAACTGACGCATTTTAACGAACAGGGCCGCGCCCGCATGGTGGACGTGAGCGAAAAGGTGCAGACCTATCGCGTGGCGCGCGCCGCCGCGACGGTCCGCATGGCAAAAGCGACGATGGACAAGATCAAAGAGGGCTCCATCGGCAAGGGTGATGTTTTGGCGGTCGCGCAGGTCGCGGGCATCATGGCCGCGAAGAAAAACAGTGAACTGATCCCGATGTGCCACCCGCTGCTGCTCACGAAGGTGGACATCTCATTTGAAATCGAAGAAACCGCCCTGCACATCCGCAGCGAGGTCCGCTGCCACGGCGAAACGGGCGTTGAAATGGAAGCGCTGACAGCTGTCAGCGTCGCCGCGCTCACGGTGTACGACATGTGCAAGGCCGTGCAGCGCGATATGCGCATCGACGGCATCCACCTTCTCTATAAAGAGGGCGGCAAGAGCGGCGTTTATGAAGCGGAGGAATGAAGAAATGGCACAGGTGACCGCTGTGAACATCAGCGAAAAAAAGGGCGTGCGCAAGCACGAAGTGCCCTATATCGACGTAAAGTGTCATCACGGTATCGTGGGCGATGCCCACGCTGGCGACTGGCACCGCCAGATCAGCCTGCTGGCCGACGAGAGCGTGGACACGATGCGCGCTATCTGCCCGCTTGAGCTGGATGCGGGCATCTTTGCCGAAAACATCAACACCCGCGGTATCGAGCTCAAGACGCTCCCCGTCGGCACGCGCCTGCGCGTGGGCGAGACGGAGCTTGAGGTCACGCAGATCGGCAAGCAGTGCCACAACGACTGCGAGATCAAGCGCACGACGGGCAAATGCGTAATGCCGACCGAAGGCATCTTTGCCATTGTGATCAAAGAAGGCCGCATTCAGGCCGGAGACGAGATCGAGGTGCTGAAAAATGAAACTCATTAAAACCGAGGACGCGGTGGGCCACGTGCTCTGCCACGACATGACGCAGATCATCAAGGACCAGTATAAGGACGCGCGCTTCCGCAAGGGCCACGTCGTGACGGAGGAGGACATCCCCGTGCTGCTCAGCATGGGTAAGGAGCACCTCTATGTCTGGGAGATGACGCCCGGCATGGTGCACGAAAACGACGCGGCGGAGCGGCTTCTGACCCTCTGCGGGCAGGAGAATATGATCCGCAGCGGCGTGAAAGAGGGCAAGATCGAGCTCAAGGCCGCCTGTGACGGCGTGTTTCTGGTCGATTCCGCGCGCCTTGTCGCCGTGAATAGCCAGGACGAGGTGATGATCGCCACGCGCAAGGGCGGCATGGCTGTACGCGAGGGCGACAAGCTCGCGGGCATGCGCGTCATCCCACTTATCATCGAGGAAGAAAAGCTCCGAAAGGCCGAGCAGGCCGCGGGCGATAAGCCGCTGCTGTCTCTCAAGCCCTATGTGCGCAAGACCGCCTGCATCGTCGCCACCGGCGGTGAGGTCAAAAAGGGCCTCATCAAGGATACGTTCACGCCGGTCGTCATCGACAAGCTCAAGACCTACGGCATCGAAACGCTCGAGGTCGTCTACTCCGGCGACGGGGTGGAGAATGTGCGCGACGCGGTGCTCGCGATGCGCGAAAAGAAGCCCGACATGATCCTCTGTACCGGCGGCATGAGCGTCGACCCCGACGACAACACGCCGGGCGGCATCAAGGCCGCGGGCGCGAATATCATCGCCTACGGCGCGCCGGTCCTGCCGGGGGCTATGTTCCTGCTCGGCTATTTTGACGACGGTATGCCCGTCATGGGCCTGCCCGGCTGCGTGATGTATGCGGGCGCGACGGTCTTTGATCTGGTGCTGCCGAAGATCGCGGCGGATGTGCCCGTCACACGCGCGGATCTCGCGGCGCTCGGCGAAGGCGGGCTATGCCTTGGGTGCAAGCCGTGCCACTATCCGATCTGCCCGTTTGGAAAATAAAACTTCAAAACGATGGCGGAGCCATCGTTTTGAGGAGGGTACAGCCTGCTGCGCGCACTCGCTTGCGCTCGCACACTTGCAGGCTGAGAGGTGTTTTTTTGCCACGCGCATGGAAATTGGCGAAGCGCCGCCAGCGGCGGATGAAGCGAGCCAGTTTCGAGGAAGCGGCACGATTGGCACGCCCAACGGGCGCGGGAATCGTAATGCCGCGACGGTGACCGCGGCAAAAAACGGATCAAGATTATTTGCCGCCTGCGGACGGCTTGGGCAGCCGTTAGCGGCTTTGCCGCTTTACGGATGCCGCATCCCCCTTGCGGGGAAAAGTCTGCGACGCTGTTTCGCGCCCCAGGGGCGCGGGGTTAGGGGGGCAGGACTGGTGGATTTTTGAACCGAATGAGTCGGTGCTGTTTGACAACTTTAACGCTTCGCGCCTGCGGGCGCGAAATGTTGGGGGTGCGTTATCTATTTTGAGGATAGCGAAATGATTTTGTCCAAGTTTCCCGCTGGGGATTGGAAATAAATTGCGTGCGGCGTGTTCTTGCGCGTTCCTGTATCGCCGCGCTTTTCAATGAACGTGCGAAAAAGAAAAAATTTGAAAGGAAGTATCCAAACATGAAAAAGCTTTTGTCTCTGCTCCTTGCACTTGCGCTCGTGTTCTCTCTGGCCGCCTGCGGCAGCAAGAACGACGGCGCGAACACTGACGGCGATGCCCAGAACGGTGAAAACACCGAGAGCGTTGATCTCATTGTCTTCGCCGCTGCCTCCATGACCGAAACACTCAATGAGATCGCCGAGATGTACAAGGAGGTCGCGCCCAACGTCAACATCACCTACAACTTTGACTCCTCGGGCAAGCTCCTCACCCAGATCAGCGAGGGTGCTGACTGCGACCTGTTCATCTCCGCCGCCCCCCAGCAGATGAACGCCATGGACGGCAGCCTTATTGACGACAAGGACAAGAACCCCGACGGTCTTAACCTCATCGTGACCGACAGCCGCATCGACCTGCTCGAGAACAAGGTCACGCTCGCCGTTCCCGAGGGCAACCCCAAGGGCGTCCAGAGCTTCGACCAGCTCACTGAGCTCCTCAAGAGCGGCGACGTCATGCTCGCCATCGGCAACAGTGACGTGCCCGTCGGCCAGTACACCGAGAAGATCTTCGCCTACTATGGCCTTGACGAAGCGGCTCTCGCCGACTCTCTGACCTACGGCAACAACGTCAAGGAGGTCACCACCCAGGTGAGCGAGGCCAGCGCTGACTGCGGCATCATCTACGCCACCGACGCTTACTCCGCCGGCCTCACGGTCGTCGACAGCGCCACCGCCGAGATGTGCGGCCAGGTCATCTATCCCGCCGCCGTCCTGAAGGGCGAGAAGGAAGAAGCCGCCCAGGCCTTCCTCGACTATCTCCAGACCTCCGACGCCATGGCCGTGTTCGAGTCTGTCGGCTTCTCCCCCGCTAACTAAAATTGGCTGAGACTTCTACATACCGCAGACTGATTTGACCCGATAAAACGGGCAGCAGCGACAGCGGAGATAGAAGCAGACCAAGTCGTTTAGAAAAAGCAGTATCACACTTTACTGAAAAGTGCGATATCCACGGCACCCTTGGGGTCAAGGGGCTAAAAGCCCCTTGCGCTTCTTGGGGGATACAAAGGGGGCCATTCTTACGCTAAGAATGGTCCCCTTTGCAAATCTGCCGCCGCTGGCGGCAAAAGGCAGGTGCTCTATGGATTGGTATCCCTTATGGAACTCGCTGCGTATCGCGGCGATCTCCACAGTTGTCATCTTTTTTGCGGGTATTTTTGCGGCCTATTACATCGCAAAGCTCCCGCGTTTGGTCAAAGGTGTGCTCGACGTTATTTTGACGCTGCCGCTCGTGCTGCCGCCCACGGTCGTGGGCTATCTGCTGCTGCGCGTGTTCGGCCCCAAGCGCGTCATCGGCGCGTGGGTGCTCGAAACGTTCGGCGTCAAGATGGTCATGACCTGGTGGTCGGCCATCTTTGCCACGGTGGTCGTCATCTTCCCGCTGATGTACCGCACGGTGCGCGGCGCGTTCGAGTCTTTTGACGAGACGCTGGCCTATTCTGGACAGACGCTGGGCCTGTCGAATACCTACATTTTCTGGCGTATCCGCATGCCGTACTGCCGTCAGGGCGTTCTGGCAGGGACGGTGCTGGCCTTCGCCCGCGCGCTCGGTGAATACGGCGCGACGAGCATGATCGCGGGCTACACGCCCGGCAAGACCGCGACGATCTCCACCACGGTCTATCAGCTCTGGCAGACGAACAACGATGTGCTGGCGACGAAGTGGGTCTTGGTCAATATTGCGATCTCCGCCGTCGTGCTGCTGGCGGTCAACATGCTCGAGCGGCGTGACTTCTTCACGGATGCGAGCAAGGCGAGGAGGGCGAGAAGATGAGTTTGTCTGTCGATATTGAAAAAAAGCTTGGCGCGTTTCATCTGCGCTCACAGTTTGAAGCACCGGACGAGACGATGGCGCTGCTCGGTGCCTCGGGCTGCGGCAAGAGCATGACGCTAAAGTGCATCGCGGGCATCGTGACGCCCGACCGCGGGCGCATCGTGCTCGGCGGCCGCGTGCTGTTTGACAGCGAGAAGAAGATCAACCTGCCGCCGCAGCAGCGCAGGGTCGGGTATCTTTTCCAGCAGTACGCGCTGTTCCCGAACATGAGCGTGGAGCAGAATATCCTCTGCGGCATCCGCAGCGGCAACAAGGCGGAAAAGCGCCGTGTGCTGGCGGAGAAGATCCGCATGTTCCGCCTCGAGGGCCTTGAGAAAAAGCATCCCGCGCAGCTCTCCAGCGGCCAGCAGCAGCGCGTGGCGCTCGCGCGCATTTTGTGTTCCGAGCCAGAGGCGATTTTGCTCGACGAGCCGTTCTCCGCGCTGGACAGCTATTTGAAGTGGAATCTTGAGATCGAGCTTGCCGACCTGCTCGCGATGTTCAACGGCCCCATCCTCTGGGTCAGCCACGACCGCGATGAGTGTTACCGCAACTGCCGCAGCGTCTGCGTGATGGAAGACGGCCGGACCGGCGAGGTCACGCCGATGGACGAGATGATCCGCCATCCGGGCAGCGTCAGCGCGGCGCGCCTCGCGGGCTGCAAGAACTTCTTCGCCGCCGAGGCGAGAGACGGCAAAGTCTACCTGCCCGAGTGGAACGTGGCGCTGCCGCTTGCTGGCATGGAAAATACCTTTACGACGATTGGCATTCCAGACAATGCCGTCACCATGAGCGAGAACGGCGCCATGAGCTGCACCGTCTGCCGCATGATCCTCGGCGTGGAGGAGAACATTCTCCTGCTGCGTCCGGAGGGCAGCGCCGAAGGCGCGCCGATGCTGCGTATCACTGTTGGACATGAAAGTGATCTGCAAGCGGGGGCGGCCGTCCGCGTTGCACTGGACTACAGCAAACTGTTACTCCTGTGAATTGAAAAAGTGAGAGCAGGGCAATACCCAGCTCTCTTTTTCCGTCAAAATATAAATACAATTCGTAATATTCTGCCGAAATATAACGAAACACGGCGGTTTTGGGCGTATGCCCAAAACCGCCGTGCCATATTTTCCTTACAGGCGCCCGTAGATGCGGGTCGTCTCGTGGATGGACTTTGCGAGCTTTTTGCTCGCCTCGCCGCTCAGCATGCGCCACTGCCAGTTGCCGCTGCTCGTGCCGGGGGTGTTCATGCGGCAGCCCTTGCCAAGGCCCAGATAGTCCTGCATCTGTGCGACAAACAACCTACTCTGGCAGCTCATGCCGCCGCGGATGATGCCGGCGTTGAAGCCCTCATCGTCATTGAGACCGAGGTACTTCTTCGCGAACGCGATGTCCGCCTTATCCGCTTCCGTGCGCCAGAGGGCGAGGGGCGCGTTGTCGTGCGTGCCGGTGTAGCAAATGCTGTTGAAGTTGCAGCTATGCGGCAGGTAGTCGCTCGGGTCGCGCGAGTCGAACGCAAACTCGAGGACCTTCATGCCGGGAAGACCGGAATCGGAGAGCAGCTGCACGACCTCGGGCGAGGGATAGCCGAGGTCCTCGGCGATGAAATCGAGGTCGCGGAACCAGCCGGTCAGCACGCCGACGAGCGACATGCCGGGGCCCTTGACCCAGCGGCCGTTTTTGGCGGTCGTCTCGCCGTAGGGAATGGCCCAGTAGCTCTCGAAGCCGCGGAAATGGTCGATGCGGATGACGTCGTAGAGCTTCTGCGCGCCGCCGATGCGGCGGATCCACCAGCCGAAGCCGTCCTTCGCCATGGCCTCGTAGTTGTAGAGCGGGTTGCCCCAGAGCTGCCCGTCCTCGCTGAAGCAGTCAGGCGGGACGCCGGAGACCTCGGTGGGCACGTTGTGCTCGTCGAGCTGGAACATTTCGGGTTCTGCCCACACGTCGGCGGAGTCCATCGCCACATAGATGGGCAGGTCGCCGATGATGCGGATGCCGAGCGAGTGGATGTACGCCTTGAGTGCCTCCCACTGGCGGAAGAAGAGATACTGAATGTAAGTGAAAAGCTCCACATCCTCGCGCAGCTCGGCGCGGTAGCGCTCGATGACCTCGCTGCTTGTGCGGCAGCGGATGTCCTCGTCGTCCCATTCCGTCCAAGACTTCATGCCGAAGTGGCGCTTGAGCGCCATGAAGAGGGCGTAGTTCGGCAGCCAGCGCTCATTTTCCCGCTCAAATGCCGCGACGGCCTCGCGGTCGCGCGTAAAGCCGCGCGCCTTGGCCTTTTCGAGCAGCGTGAAGCGGCTCGCGTAGATTTTGCCGTAGTCGACATAGCGGGGATCGTCGCCCCAGTCGCAGGCGTTGACCTCCGCGCGCGTCAGGAGCTTATCTTTGACGAGCAAGTCCAAGTCGATGAAATACGGGTTACCCGCAAAGGACGAAAAGCTCTGATACGGCGAGTCGCCGTAGCTCGTCGGGCCGAGCGGCAAGAGCTGCCAGTATTTCTGCCCCGCGGCGGCGAGAAAGTCGGCAAAGTCATAGGCGGCCTTGCCCATCGTGCCGATGCCGTGGGGCGAGGGAAGGGACGAGATCGGCATCAGAATGCCGGAGGAACGTTCGATCAATGGAACCACTTCTTTCTGGAAAATGAAGGATGAAAGGCGTTAACCCTTAACCGCGCCTGCGGCCACGCCCTTGATGATGTACTTCTGGCACAGCAGATAGAACACGATGACAGGGATGATGCTCAGCAGGATCAGCGCCATCGTCGCGCCGAGGTCGACGGTGCCGTAGCTGCCCTTGAGGTACTGGATGTGGATGGGGATGGTCATGTACTTCGTGCGGTCGAGCACGAGATAGGGCAGCAGATAGTCGTTCCACACCCACATGATCTCGAGAATGCCGACAGAGATCATCGTGGGCCGCAGCATCGGCAGCACGACGGAGAAGTACGTGCGCAGCGGGCCGCAGCCGTCGATGGCGGC
>CEAB01038555.1_pt1 | contig 36436 bp, 30 predicted proteins | sample 557651 | NCBI WGS metagenome assembly CEAB01 (sample SAMEA3182046, study PRJEB8094) | gut metagenome | biome: human; feature: gut; material: Stool; isolation source: human stools | place: Canada | collected 2011-11-15
GCACTTCGTGAAGACCCTGATATCATTCTGGTCGGCGAAATGCGTGACCTTGAAACAATTCAGCTCGCTATGACGGCTGCAGAAACAGGTCACATGGTTATGGGTACGCTTCACACCTCATCCGCTTCGCAAACGGTCGACCGTATTATCGACGTATTCCCCGAAGCACAACAACAACAGGTTAAAATCCAACTTTCATCTTCGTTGGTAGCGGTATTCTCACAAACATTGCTCACGAGATTGAATGAAGACGGTACAAAGAGCGGTCGTGTTATGGCTCAGGAAATCATGGTCGTTAACTCCGCTATTGCCAACCTTATTCGTGAAGGTAAAACGGCTCAGATTTATTCGGCTATCCAAACAGGTGCGCAATACGGTATGCAAACTTTGGAAATCGCATTGGCTAACCTTTACAAAGCAGGTAAGGTTACTATGGAAGACGCTCTTCAAAAATCTCAAAGACCTGATGAATTTAAACGTCTTGCAAGTATCACTTCAAGAAGAATGTAATTGTTATAAAACCAAAAACAGCCCGTCAATGTCGGGCTGTTTTTTTATGTGAAAAATTTTATTTAGAAATAGAATAATAAAGCGATGATTAAGTCTGCGGACAAAAGAATTACGGTTGCTTTGATTGCGGCTTCGGTGGTTGAAATACCGACGTTTTTCGCGCCGCCTTCCGTGTTGTAACCCTGTGTGGCACAAACGGTTGTTATAATTATCCCGAAAATAAAGCCTTTGAGGATACTTACATAAATATCTTTCATGTTAATCCAAAGCCAAACGGAGTTCATATATCTTGCGGGGTGAAGTCCTATTGTGAGATAAGAAACCGCCATACCGCCGATTATTCCGAAAAGTTCCGCGAGAATAACGATTGACGGGATTGTGAATGCTGCGGCGATAATTCTCGGGGCAAAGTAGTAGCCGATGGGGTTTACCTTGAGTGTTTTCATCGCATCAACCTGAGATGTAACTTTCATATTTGCGATTTCCGCGCTGACGGCAGTACCCGCTCTTGCCGAAATTGCCAATGCAGCAAAACCCGGGGCAAGTTCTCTGATTAGTGCAATTGCCATAAAGCCGCCGACGTAACTTTCGCCGCCCGACATCAGGAATTGCTTTGATATTTGCAAAGAAATAACTACTGCCGCAATGAATACAATCGCAAGCGCAATCGGTAGAGAATCGTATCCGATGGAAGCCGCATTTGAGATTACGGAGGAGAACTTAACTCTGCCCTCAAACGTGTATTTGAGCGCAATTATTAGGTTTTGAATACATTGTCCGATAAAATTAATCATATATGGGTGTGCACCATTTTTTGTATTTGTCGACTTTGCCTTTTACTACATCAAAGTAAAGCGCTTGAATTTTCTTTGCGATTTCTCCGACTTTGCCGTTGCCGACGGGGCGATTGTCAATTTCCGTAATCGGGCTGATTTGAGCGCCCGTTCCGCAATAGAAGGCTTCGTCCGAGATGTACAATTCTGTTCTGTCGATGGGTCTTTCGATTGTTTCAATTCCGAATTCGTTTTTCGCAATTTCAATAATTGTATTTCTTGTTACCCCGATAAGAATGTTGTCGGTGATGTTTGAAGTTACGAGTTTTCCGTTTTGAACGAGGAATAAGTTCATCGCGGAACCTTCCGTTACGTGTCCGTCGGGACCCAGTACGATTGCATCGTCAAATCCCATTGCTTTTGCATCAGAAACGATTAAAGCGGTATTTGCATAACAGCCGCTGATTTTTGCTCTGGGCGGAATTGCGTTGTCGTCAGAACGTTTCCAAGAAGATACGCAAACTTTTAAACCTTTTTCCAAATCGCAATAGTCACCGAGTTTTAAGGTCAACATCATTAAACCGTCGGGCATTCCGAGAACGCTCGGACAAACGCTTTGGGCTTTTTTGTAGATTTGAGGTCGCATATATGCATCGCAGCGGTAGTTGCTTCTTTTGAATGTTTCTTTTGCGATTTCGCAAAGTTCGTCAACGGATTTGTCCGTGTACATTCTCATAATTTTTCCGCTGTTTACGAGTCGTTCAAAGTGTTCTTTCATTCTGAATGCGTACAGTTGGTTTTCTTCTTTGTTGTAGTAGGCTCTAATGCCTTCAAATACGCAAGTTCCGTATAAAAAAGAGTGATTTAAAACGGGAATTGTAGCATCTTGTGCTTTTACATAGTCGCCGTCAATGTAAAAATATTCTTGTTCTGACATAATTTTCTCCATTAGTTCCTTAAATATGATTTAATAGTATCATATTTTGAAAAAATGGTCATTCTTTGTTCTGTCTGTCGAAGAATTTTGCGATTTGCGAAATCGGAATGACGTGGCTGATAGGGCGCCCGTGCGGACAAACTTCGGGGTTTTTGGTTGCTTTCCAGCGCTTTATTAATTCTTCCGCTTGCCAAAGAGAAAGTTTTTCGCCTGCCTTTACGGCTGCCTTGCAAGAGGTTGTGACGAGAATTTTTTCTTCCAAACTGTCTAAAGAACCGTTAATATTGTGTAAAAGTTCGGTCGCGATTTCTTGCGGTTTAATTCTTGAGAGAACTTGCGGAACTCTGTTGAATTTTATTTGTGTTGTAGAAAGAAACTCGATTTCGTAGCCGAATTTGTTGAGTTTTTCTTTTGCTGATTGTAAAATCGCCGTTTCTTCAGGCTCTAAGTCGATTATATCGCTGATTAAAAGCATTTGCGAAGTTATTTCTTTTTGCATTTTTAATTTTTCAAAAAGGTATCTTTCATCCGCAATATGTTGGTCGACGAGTTCCAAACCCTCTTTTGTTTCGATAAGAATGTATGTGTTTTTCAACTGACCGATGATAGTGTATTCTTTTTCTTCAATCGGAGTATTTTGAAATAACGTCGGAGTAAGCGACTGTTGTTGAATAACAGGGGTGACTTTTTCGGGATTAACCGTCGGAAAAGGCTTCATTTCGGTTTTTGTAATGTAGTATGAATCGTCGTCATCATTTTCTTTCGGAGAGGCAAAAGGAATGACGTTTGATTGTTGTTCGACTTTTGCCGCAGAAAAAGTGTTTGAAGATAAAGCCTTGTCGATAGCGGCGATTACGAAACTGAATACTAAGTTCGGGTCGCGCCATCTGATTTCTTTTTTTGTCGGGTGGGCATTTACATCGATATCGTGGGGATTTATTTCAAAATTCAAAACCACAAACGGATATTTTCCGTGAGGAAGAAGGTTTTTGTATGCCATATCAATTGCTTTAAGGATTATGGGGCATTTTACGGGTCTTGAATTGACGTAAATTCTTATGGATTTCTTGCTCGAACGGGTGTAGGAAGGGTTGCTTACATAGCCCGTGATTTGCATTCCGCTTCTGTCGGCTTTGTCTAACTCTCTTAACTCTTTTGTTAAATCCGAAGAGTATAATTCCTCTATTCTTCCCAATAAATCCATATTTGATTTTGTTCTTATGATTTCGGAACCGTTGTGGATGAGGGTGAATGCGATTTCCGGATGTGCGATTGCACATTGCATAATTATTTCTTGAATGTATGAAAATTCGGTCTTGTCGCTTTTTAAGAATTTCAATCTCGCGGGTTGTCCCGAGAAGATGTTTTCGACTTCCATAATTGTTCCGAGGGCGCAGCCTGTTTTTGTTTTGGAAACTTCCGAGTTTTCAGCTACGATTTTTACACCGTAATCAAAATCTTTTGTCTTTGAAATACAGGTGACTTTTGCAATAGAACAGATGCTTGCGAGTGCTTCTCCGCGAAAACCGAGGGTGTGAATGTTCCAAAGGTCTTTTTCGTCCGAGATTTTGCTCGTTGCATGTTTTGCAAAGGCAACGTAAACGTCGTCGGGATGAATGCCCGAGCCGTTGTCAGCAATTCTTATATTTCTGCAATCGTTAGATACTGCGATTTCGATTTTTGAACTTCCGGCGTCGATTGAGTTTTCAACCATTTCTTTTACAACGGAAGAGGGTCTTTCGATGACTTCGCCCGCTGCAATTTGGTTTATCAAATTTATCGGAAGTTGCTTAATTCTGTTCATACCTAAATTTTAATATAAAAACTTCGGGCATGTATAAAAAGAGAGAGTTATTTTAAGGCTTCCTTTAATCTTGAAAAACCTTCCTTGAGATTTTCGATGCTGAGTTCGTGTTTCAGTTCGTCACCTGTTGAAGAAATTACCGAGTCGAAATCGAGATTTTGATATAACCAAAATCCGAGGTAAAACAGGAAACATATTAATATTATTCTGATAACTTTTCTTAACATAAAATTTCGCTCTTTGTTTATTATAGAGCAAATTTTTTGAAAAAAGCCTTTTTTCCTTTGAAAATCATCCTTTGATACTATTTGTGCTAAAGCCCTTTGATATGGCGGAAAAGTCTTTAAATAAACATGTTCGGAATATTTGAAGAGAAAAATAGATATTGACTAAAATTCTAATTCGTAAGATAATAAACTTTGTAAAGTTATCTAACTTTTAGGAGATGAAAATGAACAATTTCAAAAAATTATTAACTGCAACAGTTATTACGGGTGCTGTATCAATGGCTGCAAATGCTGCTGATACACAAATCCAAACTTACGCAAATCCGACATTGTTCGGCACACAAGCTAATTCATACGCAACAACAGCAGCAAACTATGTTGTTGGCGGCGAAGTTGCTAAAACTACAAAAACTGCAATCGCAGGCAAACCGAATGTTTTGGTAGCATCAATGGCTGACGATGTTTTGGACGTAGTTAAGAACGCCAGCGCATCGGCTGATTGGGATACAAAGATGCCGGTTCTCCGTTCCGAATTGGCTGTAATCTTGGCAGAAAGTTTTGCTTCAGGCAGAGAAACTGCTAACAGAAAAGCATATACAGACGTTGAAAAAGGATACTGGGCTGAATCATGGATTGAAACAGCACAAGATACAGGTCTTATGATCGGTTATCCCGATAACAAATTCAGACCTGATCAAAGAGTTACTAAAGCAGAAGTATTCGCAACAATTGCACAAATCGTTGATGTAGACATCACAAACATCTCAAGTGTTGAATACAACAACCAAGAACTTCAATACATTCCGCTTTGGTCAGTAAATGCAACAAAAGAAGTTATCGGTTCAAACTTGTTGAACACAGTTCCCGATCAAAAGAAACTTGTTGAAGATGAATATCTTTCAAAAGAACAAGTTGCATACTTAATCAGCGCATTGAAGACAGCATTGGCATCAGGTAAAGCAAACCTCGATCCTAACGCTCCTCAAGTTTGCAAAGACTTTGCTAACGCAACAATCGCAATGAAGATGAACAGCAGAGTAAGTGCAAAACATTCAAACGTTAACGAATTGTTCACGGCAAAAACAACTAAAGCCGTTACTGTAAAAGGTGAAACTTTCCCCGCAGGCTCAACAGTTACAGGTAGAGTTGTTGAAGTTAAACGTCCCGGTTTGAATCACCCCGGTTACATTAAAGTTCAATTTGAAAACATCAAAAACGGCAAAGTCAAAGTTGACTTCCCGAACAATAAAGTTGGCAGCGCAGAAGTTTGTGCAGCAAAAGATCCTAACGTAGTTGCAAGAGTATTTGGCGCACCGTTCTCAGCAGCAGGCAGAGTTGCTGGTGTTGCAGGTCGTTCAGGCGCACTCGCAATCAACGTTGCAGCAGACAGAGTTGAAGAACTCGGCGACGATACTTCAGATTTGTTTGTTGAACCTATGACAGGTCACCTCGGCTCAGGTGTTAAGAGTGCAGGTAACGGTCTCGTAGCAGTTGGCAAAGGTGTTGTTGACATTGCAAAAACTGCAGCAAGCGGTACATTCGGTATTGTAAACGAAGTAGCTGACGAATTAGTTTACCTCGTATACCCGAAAGCATCAAACAATGCAGCATTGAATCCTAACGAAGAAATCATCGTTTCATTCTAATTCTGCAAACAATAATCTTAAAAGCGGACGAAGTTTTCTTTGTCCGCTTTTTTGTTGAATATTTTTGTGGTTAAATATTTGGGTGGTTGGTCGGAGTAATTGACGATTTTAACCAAAATGTTTATACTCAAACAAATAAATTGAGGACAGGGATATGCGTTTTTTTCAAGACAGAAATACATATAAATACTTTTTGTTTATATTGCTTGCTATATTTGCTTTGTGGGCAATATTGCAAATAAAAGAAATTGCGATGTTGTTTTTCGGGGCATTCGTTATTGCTTGCTCTATTAATCCTTTGGTGGATAAGTTGTCGCAAAAAATTCCGCGCGGTGTTGCAACGACAATAATGCTCGTGGCTATGACAGTTTTGATTATTGTTGTTCTTTTGCCGGTTGGAATTACTACCGTAAAAGAACTCAAAATGTTGTTTTCGTTAATTCCGAACGCATTTGTCGGAATGCAAAAATGGGTTCAAACAGCCGCGGTATTCGGTTATCCGATAAACAATTTTGTTAATGCCGATGCGATAAATATTGATTCGGGCGAAATTGCAGGGAATATTTTAGACAAATCTTATGTAATCACAATGGGGATAATCGACGCGATTACAGTCATTTTCTCAATTGCAATGATTGTTTTTTACCTCGTTTACGAAAAAGACGGCATTAATAAAAGTGCTTTAAAATTGTTCCCGCCCAAGTTGAAAAAACGTGCTGCCGATATTATGGTTGCTATTGAAACCAAAGTCGGCGGATATGTCATTGCTCAGGCTCTTTCGATGTCTACGGTCGGATTTTTTACGGTTTTGGGCTTGGTCGTTTGCGGCATTCAATACGCATTGTTACTCGGTATAATCGCAGGTATTTTGGATATAATCCCGATTGTCGGTCCTACTCTTGCTTTGGTTTTGGGAATTGCAGCCGCAGCAACTAAAGGTTGGGTATGGATATTGCCCGTAATTGCGGTTTATTTGGTTGCTCAATGGATTTCAAATCAACTTGTGAGACCGATTGTTTTCGGCAAATTTATGCAACTTCATCCGTTGATTGTTTTGTTCTCGTTCTTTATTTGCGCACAATTCCTCGGCGTTTGGGGTGTTATTTTGGCACCTGCGCTCGCATCAACGGTTGTGACGTTGTTCGACGAATTGTACGTTAAAACAATTAACTCAAAAGGTTCAAAGTCTGATGAGTGAAGTCTATTTGTACAAACCGACTCCTTTTTCAAAGGATAATCTCAATGTTTGGATGTCTTATCCCGGGATTTATAACTTTGGAATGTCCGCCCTCGGCTTTTTAACCGTGTTTAAGGGGTATGACACAGACGAAAATATCAATGCGGAAAGAATTTTTACCGACACAAAAACAACTACGATTGACGTTAGAAATCTTGACCTTTTTGCGTTCTCTTTTTCGTTTGAACTCGATTTTCTTTCAATATTCAAGATTTTGGATAAGTTTAATATTCCCCTCAAGGCAAAAGACAGAGACGATTCTTATCCGCTAATATGTGCGGGAGGACCCGTTGTTACGGCAAACCCCGAACCTTTTGCGGAAATGTTTGACTTTGTGGACTTGGGTGATGCGGAAAATAAATCTAAAAAAATCACCGACACAATTCGCTTGAACAGAGGAAAATCTAAAGCCGAAATTTTAAAGGAATTATCAAAAATCGACGGCATATACGTTCCCTCGCTTACAAAGTGCAACGAGGAGGGTGTTTTGACTGACTTGGACGGAAATCCTTATTCCGTGACAAAATCGACAGACGGGCTTGAGCACTATTGCGTTACAACCCCGATTTTGACCGAAGATTCTTTCTTTAAAAACACTTTTATTATCGAAATCGCCAGAGGTTGCCCGCAACGCTGCGCTTTTTGTAATACTGCCCATATCAATTCACCGTACAGAACTTGTGACGCGGACATTATTAAGGAAAAAATCGACGAGGCTTTTCAATACACTCACAAAATTGCGTTTTTGGGTGCTGCAATTTGCGCTCATCCTCAGATTGAAGAACTTTGCGAATATGTCTCTCAAAAGGCTGATATCTACGATGATGTAGAGCTTTCCGTTTCTTCGTTAAGAGCGGACAGTATCTCCGAAAAAGTCGCAAAGGCGCTTGTGAAATGCGGTCAAAAACACGCTACGATTGCGCTTGAAGCAGGAACGGACGAACTTCGCAAGGTTATCAACAAAAATCTTACGAATGAAACGTTTAAGCAGACCGTCAAAAAGTTGCGCGAATGCGGATTTAAAGGGGTTAAAATTTATGCTATGATTGGGCTTCCGACGGAAACTCAAGCGGATATTCAAGGATTTGTCGATTTTATCAAGGAAATTAAAGCCGAAAACAAAGGCTTTTCAATCTCTGTCGGCTTCTCGACTTTTGTTCCGAAGTCGCACACCCCGTTCCAATTCGCCGAAAAAGAAGGTACAAAATCTCTCGATAAAAAATTTGAATTTCTCCAAAAAGAAATGCATAAAATCGGGGTCAAAATTAACGTTTCAGGGACGAAATGGGACTATATTCAGGCTCTTTTCTCAAGAGGGGGCAGAGAATTGTTTGACTATGCCGTTGACGTCTATAAACAAGGCGGAAATGCTGCCGCTTTTAAATCGGTAATGAAAGATTATATTAAATCAGGAAAAATTACGGATTTTGATAAAATTGCACTTTCGGCTCGCCCCTATGATGCCCGAAATCCATGGGATTTCATCCAAATTCCTATTCCAAACGAATATAATATTAAGAAATGTAAAGCGTTGATAGCCACTAGGGACGGTAAAATCGAGAATAATTGTTAAAAATACACTTAATTTAGTTGACAGTATTTAAAACTAGGTGTAATATGTAGACATAGGATTTAAGTTTTGCGAAAGCAAACAAACCAACTAGAAACATAAATAACAGTCATAACCAACATTACAATCCCGAACACACACAAACTCCTAAATACATAAACACAAAATGAAACCATTAGGATGCAAAGCTAGTCACAGACTAGCATTTTTTTTGCCTTGTTTTATAAATGTAAAATATACACTTTATCCCCATAAAGTGTCAAAGCTACGATTAATCACAATGGCTTATTGTCGAAAATCAAAAATCAAAATAGAATAAAAGAATAACATTGGAGATTTTGATGAAAAAAGCGTTTACTTTGGCAGAGGTTTTGATTGTGGTCGTTGTAATCGGTATCGTGTCTACGATAGCGCTTAGTATTTTGATTATAAATCACAGAAACGCGGGGCTTGCATCAAGGTTTGCGAAGGTTTATTCCACCTTGTCTCAATCGGTTAAGCAGCAAGAGGCAATGGAAGGTGCGTTAACGAATTGGCAATGGAGTTCGGGCGAGCAGGTTTACCGTGATTATTTATCGAAGAGTTTTTCGATTATGAGATATTGTCAGCCGAATGAGGCTGGATGTTCTTCTGATGTTGAATATTCGTATTTGAGCGGCGGTAAGGTTTCAAATCCTTTCCCGCCTGCGGTTTTCAGAGTTATTTCATCGGATGGCGCAATTTGGGCGGTCGGTGTTAATAAAAACTGCCAATTAAACGGTTATTATTGTGCGCTTGTGAGGGTTGATGTTAACGGTGAAGCAAAGCCGAATAAGTACGGCAGAGATGTTTTTTCATTTTATATTTTGCCTTATACGAACGAGGTTCGTCCCGAGGGTTTGTATAAGTTCGGCTCGCGTTATAACGGTCGTTGGGAAGAAAATTCTTCGGCAGAAATTGAGAAAGATTGCGGCAAAGACGGCGGCGGATTGTTGTGCGGAGCAAAGATTGTTCGAGACGGTTTTAAGATGAAATATTAAAAAGTATTTGAAAAAATATCTTATATAGTGTAAAATTCTTATGTTGTGCTAGTTTATGGAGCTTAAAAATAATGTTACAAACAGCGAATTATGTGTATGGAAAAACTCAGTTATCAGAAGCTGAATACGAAAAAGCAAGAGAAATCATTTTAAACTTGCAAAAAGAAAATGCGAAATTTATTGAAGAAGGATACGGTCCTTTTTTGGCTGCGGCTTATGACGATAAAGGCAATTTGATTGCGAAGATGCCGAATACCGTAGCAAGAGAAAACTGCTGCCTTTGGCACGCGGAAGTCAATACGATTAAAAAGGCTTGCGAAGCATTGAAAACGTATGACTTGGCACCTTATAACATTTCGCTTTATGTTACTGCGGAACCTTGCATTATGTGTTGCGGCGCTATTATGTGGTCGGGCATTCAACGTGTTTTCTACGGTGTAAATTCAGCAGACGTTGAAAAAATCACAGGTTTTGACGAAGGCTTTAAGCCGAACTGGATTAAAGAATTTGCGGACAGAAACATCGAAGTTTACGGTGAAATCGAAGCGGAAGCAGGCAGAGAAGTTCTTCGCAAGTATGTAAATTCAGGCAAGGAAATCTACAAACCGTCCGGTGACAGATAATGAAATACAAATGCAAAGATTGCGGAAAAATTTACGAAAACAAGCCTGATTACTGCGAATGCGGCAACGACAGTTTTCTGACAATGCGTACAAAAGCAGAGCGAGACGCGATTATGGCAAAGCCTAAGCGTGAAGAAGTTCGGGAAGAAAAGAAAGAAAACCCGATTGTTTTGGTGTTGTTCTTGGTTGCGGTCGGCTTTTTGGCATATTTCGTAATGAACAAAGTTTCTTCTTATAAGGTTGATACTTCAAAAAATGACGAATATCTGACCGAAATCAGACAAGAGATGCTGGAGGACTTTGACCCGCAAGGAATTACGCGTTCGGGCTATTGTATAATTTCTTTCAAAATTAATAAAGAAGGAAAAGTGTACGACAAGAAATTTTTGCAAAAATCCAAAGTTAAGCCTTTGAATGAAAAAGTTACTTATATGTTGGACTATGCAAAAGCCTTTCAAAATCCGCCGTTAGCGTTTACGGATACTCCGATTGATATTGAAATCGGCTGTACCGCGAGCGAAACGGAAGTGGTTTGTTATACAAAAAACATGGTTAAATAGAAAAACAAAATATTTTCCAAAAGAACATTTCTTGATATTCCGAAAAGTGTTAAGAAGTGTTCTTTTTTGGCTTTTTTCTTGACTTTATATTAAAATATTGTCATAGGATATACATTTTATTCGGGGATATAATACATGACAGAATCAAATTCATATAACGCAAGTAATATCAGAGTTTTGGAGGGTCTTGAGGCGGTAAGATTAAGACCGGGGATGTACATCGGTTCGACAAGCCAAAGAGGTTTACACCATTGTATTTATGAAATCGTAGATAACTCCATCGATGAATCACTTGCAGGTTATTGTAAAGTAATCAAGGTAACGATTAATAAAGACGAAAGCGTTACGGTTGAAGATGACGGACGTGGTATTCCTGTTGACATTAAGCCCGAAACAGGCAAGTCGGCATTGGAAATCGTTCACACCGTTCTTCACGCGGGCGGAAAATTCGGCGACGGCGGATACAAGGTATCAGGCGGTTTGCACGGCGTAGGTGCTTCAGTAGTAAACGCGCTTTCCGAAAAATATATCGTTGAAGTTTCTCGTGACGGCTTTGTTCACAGACAAGAATATTTGAGAGGGGAACCTGTTTCTCCTGTCGAAAAAATCAGAGAAACCGACAGAACTGGTACGAAAACGACTTTCTGGCCCGATCCCGAAATCTTTACGGAAACAACGGAATTTGACAGAGATGTAATTTCAAACAGACTTCGCGAAATGGCATTTTTGAATAAAGGTTTGAAGATTATTTTCAAAGACGAAAAGGCTGAAAAGCCCGAAGAACAAATTTTCCACTACGAAGGCGGTATCGGCAGTTACGTTGAATTTTTGAACAAAAATAAAGAAGTTATGTTTGCGCCCCCTGTTTACATTGATAAAACGGTTGACGGTACAAACGTCGAAATCGCTTTGCAATACACGGATGCTTATGCGGAAAACGTTTTGAGTTTTGCAAACAACATCAATACCCACTTCGGCGGAACTCACTTAACAGGTTTCAGAAACGCTATTACAAGAGTTTTGAACGATTATGCACGAAAAAATAATATCTTGAAAGACTCTGACCAAAACCTTACGGGTGACGACGTTCGTGAAGGTTTGACTGCAATTGTCAGCGTAAAAATTTCCAACCCTCAATTTGAAGGTCAAACAAAGGAAAAGCTCGGAAACGCAGAAGTTACACCTATTGTAAACGATGTTGTAAGAGACAAATTCCAAGAATGGTTGGAATTTAACCCGAAATATGCAAAAACTATTATTGAAAAAACATTGCAGGCGCAACGTGCAAGAGAAGCTGCAAGAAAGGCGAGAGAACTCACAAGAAGAAAAACTGTTCTTGAAAATTCTACTCTCCCCGGAAAACTCGCAGACTGCTCAAGCCGTGAAGCCGAAAAATGCGAACTCTTCATCGTCGAAGGTGATTCTGCGGGCGGATCTGCAAAACAAGGCAGAAACAGAATGTTCCAAGCAATTTTGCCTTTGAGAGGTAAAATCTTGAACGTTGAAAGAGCAAGACTTGATAAGATTTACGGCAACAACGAAATCCAATCCTTGATTCAGGCTATCGGTGTAAATATCAGCCGAAACGAAAGTGATGTTGATATTGAAAAGTTGCGTTATCACAAAATTATTTTCATGACCGATGCTGATGTCGACGGCGCTCACATCAGAACATTGCTTTTGACGTTCTTCTTCAGATATGCAAGACCGCTTATTGAGCAAGGTTATGTTTATATCGCGCAACCGCCGCTTTACAAAATCACAATCGGCAAAACGTCGGAATATTTGTACGACGACAGAGCGTTGGATAAAATGGTTCGTGAAAGAGGGGTCAAAGGTCTCTCACTTTCAAACAAATCAAAAACAAAAGTTTGCGAAAACGATGACTTGTTCACGTTGGCAGGCGACATGTCAGGATATTATAACTCATTCCACAGCCCTGTAATGGCAAGCATTCCTGCTGTTGTAATCAGAGGTTTGGTACGTTCCGAAATCACGGCTGAGGACTTTGATAATCCCGAAAAAATGGAAGAAATTAACGCATATTTGCAACACTATATTGTCGACCACGCTGAAAACTACGGTATTTCCGAAGCAAAAGACTACAAAGTATTGCTCAAAGAAACAGGCGACGGCAAGATGATTATCAAACTTGATATCGGCGAAGGCGATTTGATTAGCATTACTCCGACGTTGATTAAGTCCAACGAATTCCAAAAAATTAAGAAATCTTACCCTGAAATCAGAAGTTTCTTGATTGAAGAAGAAAAAGAATTATATTTGGAAACAGAAAATGAACAAATTGTTGTAAAATCATTCGCAGACTTCCAAAAAATCGTAAACGAAAGAGGTCAAAAAGGCTTAACAATCCAACGATTTAAAGGTTTGGGCGAAATGATGCCGCAACAACTTTGGGAAACAACAATGGATCCTGCAACCAGAACGTTGTTGAAAGTTAATATGGAAGATGCAGCGCTTTGCGACGCATTGTTCGACGTATTGATGGGAGATAAAGTTGAACCGAGACGTGACTTCATTGAAACGCACGCGGTTTATGCAACGAACATTGATACATAATTTGAGGGCTTGATGTGAATCCGCTCGGAAAATTAATGAAAAAAACGGCGACAAAGGTAATACTGGTGCTGATAATTATATCGGCAGCAGTATCTTTGTATTTTTTTCCGAATTGGTATGAAAAGCAGTACAAAAAACTTTGGGGCTATTATTACGTTTATAAAGGCGATAAGGCTTATAAATCATCCAAGTACCAAAAGGCTGTTGATTATTACCTGAAGGGGCTTTCATATTACCCCGAGCATTCAAAGGCAAGATGTAATTTGGGGCATTTGTACGTGGTTTATGAAAACTACTATGCCGCAACGGAAGAATACGACGAGGCTTTGAGATATTCTCCCGATTATATGGTTTGCAGAATGGACAACGGTATTATTTTGTCGGAGAAGTTGGCTGATTACGATAAGGCAATTCAAGAATACGGCAAAATTATCGAATCCCGTCCGTTTTTGTTTTATATCCCGTTTATTTACAATAACTTGCGCAGCGTCAAGGAAAATCGCGGACTTGCGTATTATAATATGGGCGTGGCTTACAGAAACAAGTCGATTTATATGGGAGATAAAACCGTTGCTTCGGTAAGATATCTTAAAAAGGCAAAAGAATCTTATGACGGGGCGAAAAAACTTATTCCCAAAGATTATGATACCTTGTACAATTCGGCTTTGACAAATCAGTTGCTCGGCAACGTAAAGGAAGCGGGCATTGAGTATTGTCGCGCAATCCAGTTGAAGCCTTATAATTTTGAAGCACATTACAACTATGCGTTGTTGTTGAGGTCTTTGAAATTTTATAAAGAAGCGTTGGAAGAACTCGAAAAGGCAGGAATGTTGGCGGATAAAGAGGCTGACGATGCTCAACGCAAATACATTTACCAAGTTTTGGGCGAGGTAAAGAAGAAATTAGTCAACGAAGGCGAGATTGAATTTTTGAACAGCAGAGTTGAAGCTTCTGCAAATGACAATTCAGAACTTGCATATCGTGGCGGAAAAGTTATACTTAAAGATGACGCGGATGCAATTTTGACAAAAAAATTGATGAGTTGTCCGAAAAAGAAATATTTTGAGGAATTATAATATATGAACTACACAGATATTTTATTAAAAACATCCAGACTGATTATGCAAGCGCAATGTTCGCAAGAACTTGTCGACAGTTTTGCAACGTTAATTCAGGAATGCACGGGTATTTCAAGGATGGACTTTTTGACCTTGGATTACAATACCAGCATGTTCCGAGATTTCGTTCGTGACTGGATTTATGTCGAAGATGTCAATCGCCAAAAAATTGTTTTCGCGGTGTTTAATTCTTTCCAAAAAGAAACCGACAAATTCATAATAAACGGCAGAGTTTCTTCTTTTGCACCGGATGAAGAAGAAATACAGGAAATTATAAAAACAGGTTCTAACGATGTGAACCTCGTTTACTTCCCGTTGTTTTCGGCAGAAAGAACCTTCGGGCTTATTGAAGTTCAATACGAAACTTTGAAGGACGATGTTGTTCTGGATAAAAAATTCTTTACATTTATGCAAATTTTGTTAATCCAAATTTCAACCGCCGTGTACAATTTGGTGGTAAAAGACCACATGGCAACGGGGCTTAACTTCTATGACGCGATGAAAAACATTGCAAAGATTATCGAAAGCCAATACGAACTTGATTATATTGTTCCTCAGATTGGTGAAATGGTGGACAGATTTATATCTTCTCACTTGATTTATATTTTCTTGAAAGATGAAAATAAAAAATTCAAACTTTTATGGCCGACCAACTGTAATAATGAAGAGATTATCGCAATGTTGGAAAATGTCAAAGATGACGGCAAAGTTTTGATTTCTTCGGACAGAAGAATAGGTGTGTTCCCGCTTCAAGGCGAGGGTGAAATCTTGGGCGCAATGGTCGCTTACAGTACAATCGGTAAACTTTCGACGAACGAAATCGAATACTTGGTTGAACTTACAAAACAATCAGGTATTACAATCCAAAGAGCGAATGTTTATTCGGAAGTCTTGAAACACGCGACATTAGATGCTTTGACAGGTTTGAACAACCGTCGTCAATTTGAAATCAGACTTAAACAGGAAACTGCGCAAAGTGTTCGCAAAAACACGGATCTTTGCTGCCTGATGCTTGATATCGACTACTTTAAGCGTGTAAACGATACATACGGTCACGCGGCAGGCGACTGCGTACTCAAAGGAGTTGCGGAAATCATAACAAAAACCGTCAGAGAATATGATATCGCTTGCAGATACGGCGGGGAAGAATTTTTCGTGTTGTTCCCGATGACGAATATTGATGACGCTTTGGCGGTTGCTCAACGTTTGAGAATGAATATCCAAAATGCAAAAATTGATATTACGGAAGCGAAGGTAAAAGGCTTTGATTACTTGCAAGTTACGGCAAGTATCGGGGTAAATTACTTTGACAAAAACAACTCGGCGGAAGATTTCTATCAAGGTGCAGATAAAGCGCTTTATCAATCAAAAATTAACGGCAGAAACCGCGTAACCGTTTATGACCCTAATTTGATTAAAGGCGAATAGTCAAAATGAACAAGCCTGACCCTAATAAAGTTAAACCGAGACAAGCCGTTGCGTATTCCGCGTTGACGGTTATTCTCCTTGTGTTTATTGTTCAGGCGGGCTTCAGCATGATTTTGAATATTGTCAGAAACATTGATTATTGCAACAAATTGCAGATAATTAACCGCGAATACAAAGAGGCGCAGAAGAAGAATAAAAACCTTCAATACGAACTTCAAAGTTATAATACGGCAAAGAGTTTGGAGGCTATTGCACGTAATAACTTGAAAATGGCGGCTAATAATGAAATTTTGTTGCTCATCAACGCGGAAGACTTGGAAGCTGCGGAAAAACAACAACCCGTAAAAAAAGCAAAGGTTAAAAAGCCTGTTGTAAATTCCATTTCCAGACGACGTATAAATCAATAAAACCACCTGTTTTGGCTGAAAAATTGTTTACAAAACTCGGTAAATATTTTTTTATGCTAAAATACAGTTAGGACGAAGTTATGAAAAAACGCAATATCGGTTATATTCTTTTATTTGGAACTGTTTTTATCGCTTGCTTGTGGGCTTTTATTTCCGCAGGCTTGATTACCAATAATTTCAAAAAACGATTGGCTGATGAGTCTTTGGGAAAACAAGAAGTAACTATTCAGAATTTGCTTGTTACTGAAACCAAAGACGGCGCAAAATCTTGGGAATTGTTTGCAGAAAGCGGTTTTTACGATAGCGATAATCAGGTTGCAGTTTTGAATGATATCGTCGGAAATTTTTATAAAGACGGCAAAGTCGTTGCAAGTTTTGAATCTTCAAAAGGTACATATAATCAGGAAAAGAAAGAGATTATTTTGTACGAAAGAACATTGATTGTTTATAAAGACGGCTCGAATGTGTCTGCCGGCAGAATGTCTTGGGCAGGAAAAGATTCGGACGTTATTGCGGAAGAAAACGTCAGACTTGAACTCAACAAACAAGTCGTTGTTTATGCGGAAAAAGCCGTTTTGAGTGCTGACTTTACCGATTTGCAGGTAATTGGCAGAACTAAAACCGAAATTTATGATAAAGGGAAGATTAAGTTATGAAGAAGCTTTTGATTTCATCTGTAATAGCACTTTCTGTTGCGGGCATTGCTTATGCGGCAGATTTGACCGTTGAGTCTCAAACTCAACATTTTAACGATGCAAATCACAGAATAGACTTGGAAGGTAACGTAAAGGTCAAATACGACGATGTGAACGTTATGAGTCCGAGAGCGCATGTTATCCTTGACCCTAAGAACAACCGAGCAGAAAAAGTTCGTTTCCTCGACAACGCATATTCTTATCAGGTAAATGAGAAGAAAAAACACGAAGTTAAGGCGAAAATTTTAGAAGTTTCTTTGCTCGATAAAGTTTTCAAAGCGGACGGCAGAACTCAATCGACTGTTTTGAACGGTCAAGAACCGACGATTATTGTTACGGCAGACAAACAGGAATACGACAATAAATCAAATGTTATGAAGGCAAAAGGCAGCGTTATTATTTATTATAAAGACACTCAAGCCTTTGCGGATTATGCGCAGGTTAATTTAGATAAGCAAAATGATCTTGAAAAAATGATTTTGCAAGGTAATGCTTATATCAAGAAAAATAAATCTACAATCAAGGCGAATAAGTTTGTCCACTTGGCAAAAACAGAAGTTACGACTGCAACCGGTAACGTTTTCTCCGATATTAACGAAGAAAAAACTCAAATAAAAGTTTGGTCGGATTTTCAACAAGTTGACCAAAAATCAAACGTAATTACCGCAAGCGGTCACGCAAAAATTCACTACAAAGATATTGTGGCAACAGGACCCAAAGCAACTGTTTACCCTGATGCAAACAATAATTTGAATAAGGTAGTATTCCTCGGTCGTTCAAAAATTGAACAAGAAGGTCGTTCTATTGAAGCCGACAGAATTAATATGACGTTTGAGCCGAAAGACTTTAAGGCTGACGGAAACGTTAAAACGTTTATTCCGAATATCAGCGGCAGCAAGAATAAAAGTACGAATTTGTAATTGCTTTTGGTAATTACAAGTTCTCAAAATAAAAAGGACGGCTTTGACACCGTCCTTTTTGTTATTAGTTGAAGAATTTTTATTCTTCTGTTTTTTCTTCTTCTGCAACATCAATGAGTTTTGTTTGTTCAACTGCTTTGTCGACTGCTTCTTCGATTGCTTTATCAATATCGTCACCTTGTCCGACAATCTTGTTGACCGTAATAACGCTGTCATTGTCTTGGAGATTTTGGATTTTGACGCCTGTTGCGGGTCTGCCCTGACGAGAGATATCGCCTGCGTTAATTCTCGTAACAACACCGTTTGCGGTAACAACCATGATGTCGTCTTTTTCGCTAACGATTGTCAAAGCCACAAGTCTTGATTGTGCGGTTTTGAATTTTGTTGCAATAAGACCGATACCGCCTCTGTTTTGCGCTCTGAATTCGGAAAGTTTGGAACGTTTTCCGAAACCGTCGGACGTTACAACGAGCAAGTCTGCATCGTAGTCCGCAGGAACGATATCAGAACCGATAATCATATCGCCTTGGCGCAACTTCATTGAGTTTACACCTCTTGCGCTTCTGCCGAGCGGTCTGAGTTCGGAAACTCCAAATCTGATAGCCATACCGCAACTTGTACCGATTAAGATTTCATCGTTATTCTTTGCTACGTTGACCCAGTTCAATGTGTCGCCTTCTTCAAGTCCGATAGCGATGATGCCGTTTCTTCTGATGTTAGCAAAGTTATCAAGTTCAATACGCTTGATGTAACCTTTCTTTGTCAACATAATCAAGTTTGTATCGTGTGAGAATTCCTTAACGGGAACAACTGCGGTAATCTTTTCGCCTTGTTCGATAGGAAGAATGTTCACGATAGGCAAACCTTTTGATTGTCTTGATCCTTCAGGGAAATCGTATACGTTCAAACTGTAAACGGTACCTTTATCCGAGAAGAATAAGACTTTGTCGTGCATCATTGCGGTGAAAAATTCGCCCACAACGTCATCTTCTTTTGTCTTAATTCCGCCCTTGCCTCTGGTTGCACGATTTTGACGTTCAAAAGTATCGAGAGAAATTCTCTTGATGTAACCTTGTTTCGTCATAAATACAGCCATAGGTACGTTCGGAGTCAAGTCTTCGATTGTCATTTCGTTGGCTTCGGGAAGAATTTGTGTTCTTCTGTCGTCGCCGTATTTTTCTTTATCTTCAAGAAGTTCTGCCTTGATGATGTTCAAGACTTTTTGTCTGTCTGCGAGGATTGCTTCGTATTCTTTGATTTTTTCTTGCAAATCTTCGTATTCAGCCTTGATTTTGTCTTGTTCCAAACCTGTCAATCTTCTCAATTGCATTTCTAAGATTGCGTTGGATTGGTCAATGTCTAAACCGAATCTTGTCATTAAGCCGACACGTGCTTCGTCAGTCGTCTTTGACTTCTTGATGAGTTCAATAACTTCATCAAGACTGCCCAATGCGATTAACAAACCTTTCAAGATGTGCGCGCGCATTTTTGCTTTTTTCAAGAAGAAGATTGTTCTTCTTGTTATGACAGAAACTCTGTGTTCGATAAATTCGTTCAATACGTCGATTAAGTTCATCAATCGAGGTTGTTTGCCTGCGAGAGCCAACATATTGAAACCGAATGACAAGGTCAATTGCGTGTGCTTGTAGAGGTTGTTTCTTACAACTTCGGGCTTTGCATCACGTTTAAGTTCGATAACGATTCTCATACCGTCACGGTCTGATTCGTCTCTGAGGTCGGAAATACCTTCAATACGCTTGTCTCTAACGAGTTCTGCGATTTTTTCGATAAGAGCAGCCTTGTTAACCTGATAAGGAATTTCTGTAACGACGATAGCCGTTCTGCCTTGTCTGCCGCCACTACCGGGGATTTCTTCGATTGTTGAAACAGCCGACATTTTGATTGAACCGCGACCTGTTTCGTAAGCCTGCTTGATATCGTTCACACCGATAATGTTTGCAGCGGTCGGGAAGTCAGGTCCCTTGACGTATTGCATCATATCTGTAACGGTCATGTTCGGATTGTCGATTAATGCGATTGTACCGTCAACGATTTCGCATAAGTTGTGAGGCGGTATGTTTGTAGCCATACCTACCGCAATACCGCTAACGCCGTTTAATAAAAGCATCGGCAATCTGACAGGAAGAACGGAAGGTTCTTGCAACGAACCGTCGAAGTTCGGGTCGAAATCAACCGTTTCGCAGTCGATGTCAGCGAGCATTGATTGTGTAATTTTGTGCATACGTGCTTCTGTATAACGCATTGCTGCGGCGCCGTCACCGTCGACCGAGCCGAAGTTACCGTGACCGTCTACCATTAAGTATCTGGTCGAAAAATCTTGCGCCATACGAACAAGTGCTTCGTATACGGCAGTATCACCGTGCGGGTGATATTTACCTAAAACTTCCCCGACGATTCTGGCACACTTTTTAAAAGGTTTGTCAGGTGTCATGCCGAGTTCGTTCATAGCGAAAAGAATACGTCTGTGAACGGGTTTCAAACCGTCACGAACATCAGGAAGCGCACGTCCGACGATTACGGACATTGCATAGTCGATGTAAGAACGTTTCATTTCGTCTCTTATATTGACGGGAACTATCTTTCCGTCTGAAAATAAATCTTTTTGAGCCAAAACAGCCTCCCCTATCGGAATAATTTTCTTTTGCAAAAATCAAGCCTGTTATTTGCCTGATATTATTGCCCTTACTATATTTTAGCATAAGCACGGAATAAGACAAATAATTCAAGAATGCTTAACAATTCCGATAAATGTTAAGAATGTAACGATTTTTTTAAAAACTGAAATCGAGGGGGTCGATATATACTTTATATATATGTAGGGTAGAGGGAGATAATTTAATATGGTAGTGAATTTAAACATGGATATTGAAACACGTTTAGCGAACATGTATAAGTCTATGGCAGCGCCGAAGCCTGCTGAAGACAGAAAAGAGATGTCGCCTGATGAGTTTTGGAGCACTATGCGAATGGTAGCGACGAACAATCAAGCATTAATTAAATATCAATCGAAATAGATAAAGATTTACGTTTTAAAAATAGAGAAGAGAGAGTTAAAACGATATTTGAATATCGAGAGATATTTGTAAAAATTATCCCCCCCTATATCAATTATTATGTAGCCTGAGTAATCTCAGGTTTTTTTTTGCGAAAAATTTCTGATGTTGTGCGAAGTAAAAATCGGCATTTTATTAATATAAAGTAACTTTTTTCAAAACTGTTTTTGGATGCGGGTTGTACGGATTTTATTGATGAAAAATCCGACGACTTCGACGACAACCCAGCGCGCTATTTTTGCGGTTTATAATCCTTGATTTTTTCTTTCAAATAATTCAATCTGTTTTCGTCAAAGACTACGACGATACAATTTTCGCTTACGAAAACGGAATTTTTGTCGGGCCAAGCCTTTGCATCGTTCATTAAAAAGTCGTATATTTCTTCAAAGTGTAATTCTTTAATACGTTCTGATTCTTTGTACAGTGCAAAATTCTCGTCATAACTGTTAAAGACACAATGATATATTTCGTTATCCAAGAAATTTTTTTGTGATAAAAAGTGCAGATAATTTGGCATAAATTGCGGAAATATATCGTCCAAGAAATAAAGTTCGTCATTCCCCAGTTTGTACTTGTTTGAACTGTATAATTTTTTCTTGAATGACTCGTAGTGTCCTATTTCAAATAACAGGTATCTTTTGTTGTAAGAGAAATTGTCGTTTGTTTCTAATCTGTTTAAGAGTCGGGTTTGGAGTTCTCTTTCCAAGTTAAAGGATAACAACAGGTTTTTTTGAGCACACATATTGTTTGTTGCAAAATTCCAAATTATTAAAAATACGATAATTACCGCAATGTTTTTAATTGCTTTTGATTCTTTGATTTGCAGAATTATGGCAATGCAGAGCAGGTAAAACAATTCGTATCCGAAATGATCGATTCGCAATTCAAGGTTTGTTATTCCGTCTGATACAAAGTAGGAAAACAAACTTGATAAGAGTATTCCGTAGAATAAAAATATGGTTGCGAAAGAGCAGACGAATTTTTTTGCTAAATTCAAACCGCTGTTTTTGAAAATGCTGAAAATGTAGTATAGTACAGCGATTGCGACTGTTGAAAATTCCAGAATTTTGACGTATCTGCTAATGTATGGGAACGGGTAGGATAATGCCTCAAAACTGTGTTTAATCAAGGCGATAAATTGCGTGCCGATGCTGCCGAGACTGATGAGTGAAATGTTGTATTCATCGGTTTTCAGATAACCTAATGAATTAAAAATGTACATACATACGAAATTGGAAATTATAGCCAAAAATAGGATAGCGAAGAAGAATTTGTGTTCCGAGAAGAAGTTTTTAATTCCGTCGATTGAGAAATTCGAGTTTTTCAAGTCGAGAGCAAATTTTCCGCCCAATAAAACTAATATAGAGTTGATTAACGGGGGGTAAGCGCCGAAACCGAATATAAACAGGAAAATATAGGATAGGATTAAGAGGAAAACTTTTTTTATTTTGCAGGTGTTGTTGGCTTGTTGGGCTAAAATTATTGATAAAATGATGCTAAAAAGCCCGAAAACCAAATCTGTGGAAATAAATCGGTAATACATAACGCTTAATGTGGAAATGGACAGAGTCCAAAATGAGGAGAACAGGACAAGAAGCCTGCTGTTTTTTTCGAGTTTCCAATAGTGCGCGATGAGAAGCGTTGAGATTATTGATATTATGATGAATAAAAGGCAGTTTATGTAGGGTATGAGTTTAAATCCGAAAAGGGATTGTAACCAAGTTACGGAAAATCTTCCGATATAGAGATAATCAAGAAAATTTATGTTTTTTTGGATGTTAATCCAATCGTGACTGCCCCAAAAAAGGTTCGTGAGCATTGTAAAATAAACAACGACGGCAATTATAAACGAAGTTACGAAAGACTTCTTGTAAATCGGGTCAACTTTTTTGAAAATGTCTAAATTTAATAAATCCATAAATTCCTCTTTATGCCATTATAAATGATAAATATTTTATGACAATTTTATTCGAGGTGGAAGATATACTGAATATGATTGATAAAAAATTCTAAAAAAGTCGGCGATGGCAGAAATACACATTATGTTTTGCGCAAGTAGTAAAAAGGATGTTTTTTGCGGTAAACAGTTTGAAGATATGGATTTAGGATAGGGTTAATGGAAGAAAATCTGCAACAAAATTGCAACAGAAGCAAATTTTATCCTCAACGCATAAACTCTATAAACAACAAAAAAGCCACTCTGTGAGTGGCTTTTAAAGTGATGCCGTGTCTCACTCTGCCGAGCAAAACAATCCTGTGAATTGTTTTGCGAGAGGGGAGAACCATTCTCCTGCGGAGAATAAGGTTCGATTTCGAGACAAAAAAAACACCCTTACGGGTGTTTTTAAAGTGGTGCCGCGTCTCGGAATCGAACCAAGGACACAGGGATTTTCAGTCCCTTGCTCTACCAACTGAGCTAACGCGGCTCCTAATTTCGGACAAGTTTGGCGCCTAGAGGCAAGCAAACTTGCGATATGTTAAAAATATCATCAACATATTTTTAAGTCAATACTTATGCTTGAAAAAATTATCCTCTTTCGACTTCAGTTGTCAAAAGTTCGCCGTAACTATTGAATCCGCCGTTTGTTTCTTCGATAACGAAAGTTGTTGTCGGGTCTTGTTTTTTTGCTTCAAATGCTTTTTCTTCAGCAGCATCCAAGTCTTCAAACTCGCCGATTAATTTAGGTGAAAATGTTGTTGCTGTTTCAATTAAAACTCTATACATAAATTTCTCCTTTTGATATCATTATAATATAAGCAAAAAAAATTTTCACAAATTTGGGAGTTATTTTGAATAAAAAAGCGATAATTATTTCCGTAATTGCAACTTTGGCGCTCATTATCATTTTGAAAATCGCAAATGCCGTCAATTCTTACTTCTTTATTCAAACTACCGTTTTTACAAAAGGCATGGAGCCGACCTTGCAGCCGCTCGATGTCGTATTAATCCAAAGGGTTCCTCCGTCAATAAATACGGGCGATATCATTGCTTATTCGGCAGCCGATTCATCTTCTCCAAAAACCGTTTCCATCCAGCGGGTAATTGCAAAAGGCGGAGATAAAATTTCGTACAAATTTGTATCATCGGATGTTTACGAGGTTTTTGTAAATGGGGTAAAACTCGACGAGCCTTATCTCGAAAAGGGCTGCAAATATTTCAACGGTGACAAAAACGTCTACGCATCGCAAACCGTTCCGAAAAATAACTTCTACGTTCTCGGTGATAACCGCAAAACATCTTATGACAGCAGATTTACAGGCCCTGTTTCGATTGCAAATGTCACAGGAAAAGTAACAAAAATCGTAAAGCCGAAAAAACGCAAACGCACTCTTTAACTTTTCTGCTCGGTTTCAACGCGTTCTTCCGGTTCCCAAGGCATCAGTTCTCTTTTCTTCACGCGGCAAAGTCCGTACGTCAAATTTTGATTGTTAGGAATAACTTTGCAGGTCGATAAATCCGTCAAAAACTTAGCGTCGTATGCGTCTCCCATATCGTCCCAAGGTTCAGTTGCCTGCAAAACGTATAGTTTTCCGTCTGCATTTTCAATCATCTCCGCAGCTTTTTGCTTTGCTTTTTCGGAGTAATAAAACGGTGTTATTGAATCCGTATAAAGTCCGAAAAAATGAACGTTCGGATTTTGCGAAACTGCTGCAAGAGATGCACCAAGCCCGCCCGTAAACACAATCGAGCCGTCTGGAATTTTCATATCCTCAAATTCAAAAATCTTTTCGTTACCGACGTTTCGCCAAAAAAAGTTTAAACAAATCGTAGTTTTGTAAAACCAAAAACATATTCCGCAGAGGATTAGCACGCTCAATTTTTTCTGATTTATTAACGAGCAGAATCCTACAATGCCTGCAACAATGATAATTCCGCCAAAGGCATCAATAAGTGCCAAATATCTCAAAACCGCAAAAACTTTCAGCCAAATAATATACGTAATTCCGACAAAAGCCAAAAATATTCCGTAAAGGTTGCAATCTATTGTCTCATTCGCTTTTGCAAACAGTCTGATTTTGTCTTTCAAAATCGGAAATGCTGCCGAAAAAATCCCCAAAACATAAACTGTTATCCATCTGAAATCGTAAACATCAAACGGCAAAACCCTTGCTTTCCACCAAATAAACGGATAAATCAAGGCTTCTTTGATGTTTTTCGGGAAAAATCCCTCGTAAGCATAAGAAATCGGCAATGTCCATTCGGATTTAAAAATATTGTTCCAGTTCGGGAAGAACGGATTTTGAAACATTTTGTACAGAAAAATCGACCAAAAACCGCCTGTTACTGCAAAACCCAACATTCCGCCGAGAATGTACATCCCGATTATCTTAATCGGATTTTGGATTTTTTTGAAATACAAGCCCAAAATAATGCACATTGCCAAGGCATAAGATGCCATTGTTAGTTTCAACCCCGTAGCCGCGCCGAAAAACGCCCCTGTCAGCAAAAAGGTTTTTGGTGAAAATTCATTCTCCTTAAATGCTTTTAATGTCAAATAAACACCTGCTGCGGGAAGAAAACATACCTGCATATCCACAAGCATTGTCCCGAGTTCGTGATTGAACATAAAAGATGTAATCGGGATAAGTAGTGCGATAAACAATGAAAATCCCTTTAAATATCCGTTGCCTTTGAAAATCAAATCCGCGATTTTAAAGACCCAAAACATTAAAAGAGCGCCCCAAAAGCCTTGCAGAAAGCAAAATAAATCGGGAAAATCGTTCAAAACCTTGCTGAGAGAGTAATAAAGCCAGTCGCAAAGCGGATTGAAATAAGATTGTATTCCGCAGGGTGCAAAGTCGTTTTCGTATCTGAAGGTTGCGAAACTGTATCCGCAGAAATAGTGATATTGTTGATATTCCACATTTTTATCCAATCCCAAATATACGGAATAAAGCCCGCAGATAAGGAAAAGGCAACAAAACAAAAAATAGTTTTTCTTGAAAATCGACATATAAACAAGTATAATTGACTGTAAAATCAATGTCAAACTTAGTCTTTACAAAGCAGGTGTTGTCTTATGAAAAAAGTTATGTTGATATATCCTGCGGGAGAAGCCTTTCAGCGAGGAGAGGACAGATGTCCGAACAATGTTGACGCTTCCGTTTGCAACGATTTGCGTGCGTGCAACGATTTGGGATATATTTCTTCGGGGCTTAAAAAGTTTGGTTTTGATGTCTTTTTGAAAGATTATCAGGGCGAGAGACTTTCAGAAAAAGATTTAGAGAATGATTTTGTAAAATATGCACCTGACGTTTTGCTTGTTACGACAACGCATTGCAGCGTTTACGACGATATAAAAGTTATCTCGAGGTTGAAAAAACTTTCTCCGAAGGTGAAAACTATTTTAAAAGGGACTGTATTTTTCAATGTCAGCGAACAAATTTTTGACGAACTTGACTTAAAGGACGTGGATTTTCTCATCGGGGGTGAGGCTGAATTTATTGCGCCCGAACTCATTTTTGATATTTTTAATTGCGAAGAAAAAATCGAGCAAACCGAGGGAATTTGTTATAAAAAAGATGGTGTTTGGCATCAAAACAGGGTGAGTGTATTTGACAAAAACCTTGATGATTTGCCGTTTCCCGACAGAACAGCGATGAACAATTCTTTGTATATAAATCCTGCAACAAACCGCCCTATGGCAACGATTGTGACTTCTCGCGGCTGCAGCTGCGAATGTATTTATTGTCTTGCGCCTGCAATTTCGGGAAAAAGAATCTCGAAACGCTCAACAGACAGCGTTTTGGCAGAGATGAGGGAATGTTTTTCAAAATACAAAATCGACAATTTCTTTTTTAAATCAGATACCTTTACTATGGATAAACAATGGGTTTTGGAACTTTGCGAAAAGATTGTCAATTCCGAGATGAACGGAAAGATTTATTTTGCGGCAAATTCAAGAGTGACAACGATTGACGAGGAGATTTTGTCAGCAATGTATAAGGCAGGTTGCAGAACGGTCGCTTTCGGCTTTGAATCGGGGTCGCAAGAGTCTTTGGATAAAATGAAAAAACATACGACGGTTGAGGATAATTACCGTGCCATAAAACTCTGTAAGGCTGCGGGCATGAAGATTTTCGGCTTGTTTATTATCGGCTTGCCGTGGGACTCCGAGAAAACGCTTTCCGAAACAAGAGAGTTTATTTTTAAATCGGGCATAGATTTTATCGAAATATCTGTCGCAATTCCATTGGAAAATACGGTTTTATACGATATGGTCGCAAAAAAATATTCTCCCGATAAATATTTCGGGCTTGATCCTTACAAGAAAACGACCTCGGTTTCGGAAAATTTAAGTGCGGAAGAATTGTCGAAATTTCGCAAAGACATCTTGATTTCATACTATTCAAGACCGTCTTATATTTGGCAAAAACTTTTTGCGGAAAAACTCACGTTCGGGGTATTTTGCAACTATGTTAAACACGGCATCAAACTTTTGAAAAATTTGTTTTATTAGGAGTAGTTTTGGGAAAAATTAAAGGATACGATTTCATAATACTTTTTTCGCTGATGATAATCGGCGGAATTATTTGTCTTTTCCTCGGACAAGATGCGAATTGGGATTTGGCAAATTACCATTATTATTCCGTATGGGCATTGTTTCACGGAAGAATAGGCTTTGATATTATGCCTTGCGGTATTCAGTCGTATTTTAATCCGCTGATAGATTTTCCGTTTTATCTTTTGGTCAAGTTTTTCAATAATATGCCTCACTTAATTAGTTTTATCCAAAGTTTTTGGTGGGGAATTGCGGTATTTTTCGGATATAAAATCGCGAGTTTGATTTATAACGGAAAATTCAAAATTTGGCTAAGGGTGTTTTCCGTTGCGATTGGTGCATCGGGCGTGCTTTCGATTTTGGAAGTCGGTATGACTTTCGGGGATTTGAATATCGCCGCATTTGTACTTGCTGCAATGTTTTTGATTTTGAAAAATATTTTCAACGAGCCGAGCAGACAAAGAACCTTGACGGTGTTGTTTGCGGCATTGTTGTTGGGCTTTGCATTGGGGTTGAAAACCAATGCTTCTATGGCAATTGTCGGTTTGTTGATTTCGGTTGTTATTTTCAGAAAAAAAATTCCTCATACGAAGAAAATGCTTATTTTGTTAATTGGCGGAATACTTCTCGGAACGCTTGCGACGGGCGGCGGTTGGTACGCTTATATTTGGCAAAAATTCGGCAATCCTTTCTTTCCGTTTTATAACGATTTTTTCAAATCGCCGCTTGCGGAATTTGTAAATCATATTGATACGAGACATTTGCCGAAGTCGGTTTTTGATTTCGTTTTTTACCCGATTTTGTGGACTGTTCACAAAGGGGAAAATTATGTTTTGGAATTTCCGTTTACGGATTACAGACATATCGCGTTATTTTTCGCGGTGCCTTTAATTTTTTGGTTTCACAAGTTTTATACCCAAAGAAATAAGCGGTTTAAAATCGCGCTTAAAGAATACGTAAATGTCGATTTGTTTAACTTTTTGACGATGTTTTTGACTGCAACTTATTTATTTTGGCTGAAAACTTCCGCGACATTGAGATATTTGCAGTTTATTGAGATAATTTCGGGAATATTTTTGGCGATATTTCTTGTTTATATTTTGATTTTGACAAAGTCTGAAATCAAAGCGAGAGCGGTGGCGCTTGTTGCGATGTTGTTGATTATTGCGACGACGCAGTATTGCCCGATGCAAATAACGAGAGTTCCTTTTGCGGAAAAATTTATGAGCCTTGAAAATCTTGAATTGCCCGATAATGCCGTTTTGTGCCAAATAGGCGGTTTTCCGTCCGCGTGGTTTATGCCTTTTCAAAATCCAAAGGCAAAATTTGTTTATCTCTACGGCGAAATCGACGGTTATAATTTTAAATACCCGAAAGCGGAAATCCAAAGAGTGAAAGATATTATTAAAAAAGCAGATAAGTCGGTTTATCTGATATATTCGGATTACGAGCCTGCTTATGTCGGTTACGATTATGTGAAACAGTTTGTAAACACGGACGATTTTGCTTGCCGTCGGGTGTATAATGACTATATGCAGGTTTACTATTTCTGTTCGCTGAAATCTGTTCAAAAACCGAAGAAAGAGTTTGTGCTTAATGACAAGAAAAATTGATGTTACGGTATTTATAGCCCTTGTTGCGATTGGAATTGCCATTGTTTTTTCTTTGGGACAGGACGGAAACTGGGATTTGGCAAATTATCATTATTATTCTGTCTACGCACTTTTAAACGGGCGAATAGGCTTTGATATCGTGCCGTCTGGCATACAGTCTTATTTCAATCCGATTGCGGATGTGCCGTTTTATTTTCTTGCAAAAACGTTTAATAATTTTCCGCATTTCGTAATGGCGGTGCAGAGTTTGTACTGGTCGCTCTGCGTGTTTTTTGTTTATTTGATTTCAAAAAATATTTTCAAATTTGATACAAAGTTCGGAAAATTTTTGACCGCATTTTCAACCGTTATTGGCGGCTCGGGGATAATTTCGGTCGTAGAGGCTGGAAGCACCTTTAATGATTTGACAATCGCTTTGGCGGCTTTGGTCGTTATTTTTATTTTGACAAAGAATGCTTTTGTCAAAGAAACAAAGAATTTGAGTTTGACCTTGGCGCTATGCGGGGCGATTTTGGGAGTCGCAACGGGGTTAAAACCGTCGGGTCTGATTTTTTCAATCGGGATTTTTGCGGGGTTGATTTTTTTTAGGAAAAAAATCAACGCAAAATCTTTCGGCATAATGGTTTTGAGTTTTTTCGCGGGATATATTCTGACTTACGGCTGGTGGGGGTATATTTTGTGGTCAAAATTCGGAAATCCTTATTTCCCTTACTTGAATAATTTTTTCCAATCTCCGTACGGCTTTGTGCAAAGTTATGCCGATATGAGGCATTTGCCCGATAATGTGTTACAGGCGCTGTTTTATCCTGTTTATTGGCTTTTGCCCGAATTTAATCAAAAATGTATTGAGTTTGCAAACCGTGATTTTCGTTTTGTTTCAATGTTTTTTGCTTCGTTGCTTGTTTTGGTATCGTACGGTTTTTTGAAAAAGCCCGAAACTGTTGAAAAAATCGAGAGTGTTGCAAATTTTGGCGCGCTTAAATTTTTGTATTTGTTTTTGATTGTCGGATATATCTTTTGGCTGAATACGAGCAGTATTTTGAGATATATGGTCACATACGAACTTTTATCGGGACTTTATCTTGCGATAATTCCGATTTTGGTTGCAGTTTATTGCAAAAAATCCGTCTCGGCGCTTGTTGCTACCGTCTTTGCATTGCTTGTGCTTTTTTCGACGCAATATCCTTCGACTTGGTACACAAGAACTTATTATCGAGACAGGGCGATTTGGTGCGAAGATTTAAAGTTGCCCGATAACGCGGTTGTTTGTATGCTTGGCGGATTTCCGTCACAGGTGTTTATACCGTTTCAAAATCCGAAAGCGCAATTTGTTTATATTCATGGCGAAATCGGCTATCCTTTTTTGCATAATGATTTTATGAAGAAAAAAATTGACGGAATAATCAATGACCCCGAAAAGGAGGTGTTTTTGATTTATTCGATATGCGAGCCTGCACCTGTTGACTGGGATGTGGTTTCAAAATATATTAATATAGATGATTATACTTGTGAAACGGTAAAATCGACATTTGAAATTCCCGAGTATAAATTTTGCAGATTGAAGAAAAACAAATGACAAAAATCGCGGTAATAATACCTTGTCTGAACGAGGGCAAGACTATACAAAAAGTTGTGGACAATCTTCGATGTCAAATTCCCGAAGCCGAAATTTTCGTTTGCGATAATGATAGCGTGGACGGAACGATTTGTGTCGGGGCGCAAATGATTGTTGAAAAAAAACGCGGTAAGGGAAATGTCATCAAGCGTGCCGTTTCGGAAATCGACGCGGATTATTATATCTTTACGGACGGCGATTTGACTTACGATACTAAAAATGCCGCGGAGTTTATATGCGTTATGCAGGATGAAAAACTTGACTTTGTGAACGTAAGACGTGTTTCTTCCGATAAAAAGGCATATAAATTCGGCAGAAAACTCGGCAACCGTATTTTTGACAAATTGTTCAATATCCTTTTTAAATCAGAGTTTTCGGATATTTTGTCGGGATATAAAATTGTGAGCAAAGATTTTATAAAATCTTTTGAGATAAAATCCCAAGGGTTTGAAATCGAAACGGAGATTACCGCACAGGCAGTCGTTCAAAACGTTAAGGCAAAAGAATTTTCCTGCTCTTATTTTCCGAGAGGGGAAGGTTCTTCGAGCAAATTGAAATTCTTTTCGGACGGACTGGCAATATTTACGGGCTTGTTAGGTTTTTATTTTGATTTAAAAAAGAAAAAATCCTAATCTAAAAATTCTCCGAAAGACATTCTTTCAAAATCGCCCAATTTTGCTGCGAGGGCAGGACTTGTAACCGCCTTGTATTCGGTTACGTTCGACGGACGTTTTTCGTTTGTGTCGGGATGGCAGATGACTTCTAAAATTCCTCTTTTCTTTTTGAGGGCATTTACACCGTAGAAAATCGTATCTTCATTCATCATCGAGGTATATCCGACTCCGATAACGTTGTCGTTTGTGACCAATCCGTATTCTTGCGCTGTTTTTTTGTTTTTCATTGTGAAAAAGTTCAAAATTGCGACTTTGATTAAATTTATGTATGTTTGCGGCTTTAGCCATGTTTTGAAATCGCCTGCGAAATATAAATGTTCGTGCTGAGTTCTTACGCAGGGAATGCCGTATTCTTTTGCGAGTTTGCAAACGATGTTGAAAATCGCGGGAATAGCGTGAACGTGTACGTGCGAATCCAAATGGTCAGGCTGAACGTTATAACTCATTACGGCTTCAATCTGTTCGCGAAATTCATGTTCTATCTCAAAGAGAAAATCCTCATCTTTTGACTTCAAAAGAAGTTGGAGAAAACCGTTTTTGAAAGTTCCGTTTTTGTCGTAGAGTTTGCTCTTGTTTTCTTTGTTTTCAAGAATTGTTTTATACTCGACAATGTTTAAGTGAACGCCGAAACCAATGCCGACCATATCTTGAAGTCGTCTCATAGCGTCTTCAAATGCGGGCATATTTGCCATAATGCAAGTGCTTGTTAATATTCCGTTTTTGTAGCCTTCGGAGATTGCTTGATTTACGGTTCTGCTCATTCCGAAATCGTCGGCGTTTACTATAACTCTCATTGTTTTATCCTTTTATTAATGAGTATTTTTTACCTTTTTCAATTACCGTGAACTTCGCATTTTGCGAGATTTCATCGGCATTTTTGTTTCTGATAATAACAACCGTGTTTTTATCAGCCAAAAGTTCTTTAAGTTTAGCATAATTATTGATATCACGTTCGTAAATTACATGCTTTTGGTAGTAATAATTCAAGGAATATCTTCTTCCGAAGCCGTAAGATGCAATCGCGTGATTGTTGTCTTTTGCCATTTTTGCGTATTTCATAAGATCATTTTGACCGAATGCATAGTCTATATTGAAGCCCGTTCCCATACCGAATGCGGAGAGAAACATCATAAACAATACGTATGAGCCGAAAACCGCTTTTTTGTTTGATTTTATTGATGATATAAGCATTAAAACTCCCGCACCGATAAATAAAATCGGTACAACAGGCAATCCTACCGCTAAATCGTTATATATTTCCGCGGGTAAGAATAACTTGATGAAACAGGAAACAATCCCTGCCGTGAGGAAAATCAAACCCGTTACGATTGTTGAGATGTTGAATGCTTTTGTGTATTCGTCCTCGGTTATGTATTTGACGGTTAAATATGCCATAATGCAAGCCAAAAACGGATATATCGGCAAAATGTAGGTGACGAGTTTTGTACTTGAAGCCGAGAAAAACGCTAAAGTTAATAAAGCCGCAATGATGTTAACCGTGAGGAACTTTTGCGGGTTTGTCATAGAGTTGAACTCAAAGGTTTTGAGTGCTTGGATTTGTTCGATTAATTTTTTGCCCCAAGTCTTTATTGTTGCTGCTGCGGGGATAATCCACGGGAAAATACCCCAAAGTATTGTCAAAATGAAGAAATAGAACGGTTGCTTTCTGCCCAAATCGTGAGAATTTAAAAATCTTGCAATGTGGTGTTTCATAATGTATTCGTTAAAGAACAGAGGGTCGTGCTTGTCGAGCATAACGATATGCCACGGCAAAACGATTGCAAAGAAGATAAGAAAACCGATTATGAAATATACGGGCTTGAACAATTCTTTGAATTTTTTTGCCGCAATGTATACGAAAAACATTGTTCCGAAAGGAAGTACAAATCCCGGAATACCTTTTGCCAAAACTGCAAGCCCCGAGAAAATGTAGAATAACCACCAAAAATATTTCTTATTTTTTTCTTCGCAGAATAACGTCATAAATCCGAAGAAGATTGAGAATGTTGTGCAGAAAGCGAGTACGATGTCGAGAATAGCGTATTTTGAAAGGATTAAAAACTCGGCAGATGTTGCCAACGTTAATGCCGCAACCGCGCCAAAGCCTCTCGATACGACTTTCTTGCCGACAAAGTAAACCAAAAACGAAGATAGCAAACCTAACGTGCAGACGGGAAATCTTACCGTGAATTCCGAAACATGTCCGAAAAGACCGAATGATAAGCATTCCAGCCAAAAGTACAATGGCGGTTTTTCAAAGAAGTATTCTCCGTTGAGATAAAGTGTCATAAAATCGTGCGAACGAAACATATCGTGCGCCATTGAGGCATAACGGGTCTCGTCGACATCCATGAGCGCGTAACTTCCGATTCCGTGGAAGAATAAGAAATAGAACGCTACAAACAACCCTAAAAATGTGAATAAATCAGGGTGTTTTTTTATAAACTCAAATTTCATACTATCTCCTTATGCAATTTATTATATCAAAAAAATATATTATTATACTTTGAACCGAAAATATGCCATGATAGATTTTGCTTGGCTTATTTTGGATATTTATTATAGCGCTTTTTGTTTGTATCGTATTCTCCAATGCGACAAAGGATGAGGTAAACAAGGATTATTTGTACCGAATTGTTAATAAACACGGAAATCCCGTTGTTGCAGATATGTTTGCCGTGCCTGTCGAAAAGACAAATTAGGTACGTCGGAAAAGGGCAGATTTTTTTGATGATGAGTTTGCGGTATTTCGAGAGACGAAATATTGTTAAAAAGCGTTGTGTTTCAAGATGTTAACAACTGTAAAAGTAATTGTAAAACATGGAATTACTTTTATAAAAGGGGTTTTCGCGAAATGTAACAATTGCGAGGAAAAAACATTTAACAAATCGAGAGTTTTAGGCTAGAATTAAGATAAGGAAGACGAACAAACATGGATTTGATTATTCTTGGGGGCTTGTTCTTAATTCTTTCCGGATTTGCTTTCTGGAGCTTGAAACGAAATGAAAAGAAGGAACGTCAACAGCAGTTTGATGAGATAAACCCGATAATGGGCAAACCTCTTATATCGACTGAACCCCACAATATACAACAGAATGATACGATTAAATCGACCGAACCGGTAACGGCGTCGGTAATTGTTCAGCAGTCCATGTCAAAGGTATTGAAGAACAGTTGGGCGCATTTCTTCAAGAGCAAGAAGTATTATCAGAAGGAATTCAAGGATGCTTCAAAGATGGCGGTCTTGAAGATGAAGAATTCAGCGATGGACGCACATTTGATAGTAAATACGAGAGTACAAACGTCGGTAATTCGTTCGGGCAGATTGTTGGAAGCGGATAAGATATGTGCGGTAGCATCGGGAACAGCGATAACATATTATTAAATAAAAGTTGTTGACAATTTGCTTTGTGCAAAATAAGATAGAAATACAAAAGAATATTGGGGCGTCGCCAAGTGGTAAGGCAGCTGGTTTTGGTCCAGCCATCTCGGAGGTTCGAATCCTTCCGCCCCAGCCAATTAACTCGTCGCAAGGCGAGTTTTTTGTTGCCTTGTTGTTTGTGCAATTGCCCATGTGGAGAATATACAAAACCGAGTATTTTGTTTAGAATTAGTTATTATAAATTATGTCTTGGAAAAATAAGTTGGTTTAATGGTTTTAAATCATTTTTATTCGAGAGTATGAAAGCGTCTGAAACTGAATAATATGGGATTAAAAGGTTTTAATAAAGAAAATGTTTTTTGCTACGTCTCAAAATGACGTACTGTTTTTGTAAAATAAAAGTATTAATTGATTATAACAATCAAATATGGAGAACGACATGCAAGTATATGAAGGAACGTTAAAGTTATATTTATTGAAAGATATTTTTAACGAAAATTATCAGGAAAAGATTGGCGCAGTTATTGACAAATGCCTTTTGACGACTGAGGAGAAGAAGGAATTTCATGAAAAACGAATGTTGAAGGGTTATGTTTTCAACGGATTTTTTGACAAAAATGCGAAGAGCAAGGATTTCAAATACCCTGCGGGAAGTGTATATTCTGTCAGAGTAAGATCTTTGGACAAAAATCTTATGGAATTTTTCAAGATGAATTTGTGCAATGTCAGAACTGTTGAGATGCAAGCGTTGACGTTTGATTACAGAACTTTGCCGAACACTACGGTTAAAACGATTTATTCGGTTACGCCTGCCGTATGCAAGTTTGATGACGGTTACTGGAAAAACTCGCACACACTTGACGACGTGGTTGAAAGGGTTGAGCAAAATGCGAGAAAGAAGTTGGCATTGTTGGGAGAAGAAGTTCCTGAAAATGTAGATTTTATAATCAATTCCAAGAAATTGAACAACTACCCGATTATCAGAGAATTTAATCGTAAGGGTTCAAAAGAGGGTGAAAACCGCAAGATAAAACTATTGTGCGATAAATTCGAGTTTGAGATTTCGCCTAATGAAAGTTCTCAAAAGTTAGCAAAAGCGGTAATCGGTGCGGGCTTATTGGAAATGAATGCCAGAGGCTTCGGCTATGTGAACGTCAAAACGGTATAGGAGCAAATATGTTAAAAGATTGTATTGAAATATTAAAAGAAAAAGAAAAAAGATACGAAGGAAAAAATCAAATTGAATTTTATACCAATGCCTATCTTTTAGAGAATGGAACTTATTTTGTCGTTGATTTAAAAACTTCTAAATATGAAAAAATGACAATCGCAAAAGTAAAAGATGAAAACAAGAAAAATATAAACGAATGTGAGCCACTAAATTCAGATCAGTATAATAAAATTAAAATATTCGACTTCCTCTCTCAACCAATTACACCTAAAATTAAAATTGACTCAGGAAGATTATTAGATACTACAAATTGTTTTTCTATCGGATTTAAAAAATGTCAATATTTTTCAATA
>CEAB01049580.1_pt1 | contig 36105 bp, 30 predicted proteins | sample 557651 | NCBI WGS metagenome assembly CEAB01 (sample SAMEA3182046, study PRJEB8094) | gut metagenome | biome: human; feature: gut; material: Stool; isolation source: human stools | place: Canada | collected 2011-11-15
CGGTAGTTTCCCCCGGTGATGTGCAGCGGTTTCCCGTGGACAAGGCACGCTGCGATCTTGCGCCGTGCGCTTTCGTAAATCTCCTGCACGGTAGAGCGGGAAATGTCCATTTGTGCGGCACACTGCTCGTGGGTTTGCTGCTCCAGGTCAACCAGCCGAATGACCTCGTACTCGTCCAGCGTCAGCAGGATCGGCTCGACATCCTCGCCCCCGTTGGGGCAGAAGGTATCAACTTGCGGTGCGCCACAAATCCGACGGCACCGTGGCGGTCTTGGCATGAACACACCCCCTTTTTGTTTCCGGCATATACCGATTATAACGCGCCGGACAGAAAAATCAATATGGATTTTTAAGATTGCATATCTTGAAAACTATAATGCTGGTTTTTTGTTGGTAAAGATAGTTTTTCGTAAGTGGAGGCTGAAGTATTGGGAAATGCGGCCTGTTAGTGGTTACTAACCGAGGCTATTTGACAGGTGGCAAACCAGCAAAGCCTTGTGCCGCAAGGGATAGCGGCTTCCGTACAGAAACAGTACGGTCTGAAGGCCGCCCGTCGTGCGCCTCAGTTCAGTAAGAGATAAATTGCTTTTTCAAGAAGCCCGAAGCCACAACAGTTTCGGGCTTCTTTCTTTTTGCTTTGACGCAAATCTGCCGCAAATAAAGAAGAAACGAGAAAATAGCACCGTCCCTCCCGCCGCAAGTCCCGCTATTTTGCCGCTATCGCAAAATAGCAGGACACCGCCGAAAAAATCTGCCGACGCTCTGCGGAGCGTGGCAGACCACAATGCCGCCCTACTCTGCGGAGTATGGGCGGACATTGTTTTTTTCCACCTTTGCTCTGGTCGGGCGGTGGGACGAGGGGACGAAAGACGGGAGACGAGGGACGGGAGCAGGCTTCACAGCCCTGCGGGGCTGTGTCAAACCTCTTTTTCGCATACCACGGCGTTCAATCGCCGTAGTATGTCAAAAAAGGAGGTTTCTGTTTATGCGTAATATCAACCGTCTGAACTTTCGCGACATTCAAGCATTAAACGGACTGCGGGTGTGCGGGTACGCCATGCGGGCAGATATGGAGAAAATCATCAGCCACAACCGTGTGGAAGTCTTTTTGAAGCGGGGCTATTTAGAACAGCGTGTAGATTGCCGTGGGCGTTCTGTGCTGACCTACACGGGCAAGGGAAAAAACCTCATTCAGAAGATAGACACGCTACAGGGGCGGACATTCTACCCGAAGCAGCCCAACGCCGTGAAGCATGACACCACGCTTTTCCGTCAGTATGTCGGCCTGTCGCCCACTGAACGCATGACCGCCAACTCGGAGACAGAGACACGGGACATATACTGCGAGTCGCTACACAGGAGCGGCCACGGAGACAGTCAGCGGTACTCCATGCCCGATATGGTCTATACCAGCACATCGGGCGAACTGGTAGCTGTCGAAATCACGACCAGCAACTACACGCAGGAAAAGCTGGAGCTAAAAGAAGCCACCGCCCAAGTCATAGGGGCGAGTATTCATTTTGTGAGAGCATGAGGGGGAGCGTATGAAAGAACTGACAGCAAAAGAGGTACAAATCTTGAAAGTTGTCTATGACGCTTTCGGCGGGGCTTGCTTGGAGCGGCAGCTCCTTGCCTTCAGTGACATCTCCGATGATGATATAGACAAACTTGTCAAAAAGAATTTCCTGAAACGGTATGAGGTGGAGAGCTTGCGGTTTCTCATTGTCCGCCATGCCTTTTACAAATATATAGGCAACCCCAACAGGAACTTTGCCTTGACAGGCTACAACCTCAAGAAGTCCGCTCTGCTGGCGGAATACTGGCTGGCGAAGTTTCCCCCCGTCCCCCTACACTGTAGGCTTGTGCTGGATGGGCTAAAAATGGGAACGATGAGCCAGCACCGAAAAGCCGACTGGAGCGGCTACCTCACCCGCCTACACGCACAGGGCTTTTATTCGGAGGGTATCGTTCCCAAGGACGACAATAGGCACGGCGTTCGGCTCATGGTCTATTTTCCGCAGTCCACAAACCCCGCAACCATAGCCAAACGCATAAAGGGCTTCTTTGACAGCGAAAGCGAGTTTGAGGACATCAACGAGATAGAACCACGCCTGACCGTGTGTGTCCCAAGCGAGAGAGCGAGGGACGCCATTCTCCGCCGTATAGACGGACGGTACTGGTGGATAATGGAGCGGCTGGACTTTATCACGCTGACCTGTCCAGATGTGGCGGGGCTTATCGTGTAAAAGAGAGCCGAGCTGACCGCTCGGCTCTCTTTTGCTTCATTCAACCTTTGTCTTGTTCTCGCCGCTTACGGGGCGTCTGCTGTCCCCGATAGCATAAGCGTCAAAACCATTCGCCCAAGCGTCTTGAGCGTTTTTATACCCATGCTTTCTTGCGGTTTCGTCAGAACGGACTTCGGCGGTTTTCTGTCCGTTGCCGACCGTGCCGGTCATGTCTGCTCCCGCAACACCGAGGCTCACCTTTGCCACGCCAAGTACCAAAATCAGAACACCGCTCAAAGTCTGTAAGACCGTTAAGACGATACCCGTTCCAGCCCCAGCACCACGAATGTTGCGAATAAGGACATAAGCAAAGCAAGCAATCGTAATAATGGCAATTACCCACCCGATTGTACCGAGGTCTCCCATCACGGAGCCAAGGCTCATACCAAGGGACTTACCATAGATGAATACGCAGAGAATGAAAAAACCGAGTCCCGCCATGCCAAGAATAATACGATTTGAGGACAGGTTAATTCCCTTTGTCTGCCACAGTTTTTTAACCATGATATTTTGGGCGATATACGCCACAATACTTAAAATGACTACAACGATAAGACCAACATTAAAACCATCCATTCTTCTCTCTCCTTGTATTTTTATTTGTAGTTTATATTGTAGTTTTACTACGCACCGAATTGTAGCATACTTGAAAGTGAATTGTCAAGTTATACTTTAACTACGAGGTGAATGGAATGGATGACTTCATTGACATCAAGAAGAAACAATTAAAAGGCGAGGACGGGACAAAGGTCATTTCTGTTCGCTTGAAAGACGAATTGATTGAACAGTTGGACACCTTGTCGGCACAAAGCAATCGTTCAAGAAATGAACTAATCAGTCTTTTGCTCTCTGACGCAGTAAAGCGTGTAAGAATAAGTGAGTAAATCTCATTTTGTAAAATTGTAAAAATAAAAAGCAGATGAACGCTCCGCCGTTCATCTGCTTTTTTGCGGTCAGGCACCAAAACGGAATATTGCGGGCAGTCCTGCTTATTGTATAAGGAAAGCAAAACAGAATACAGGGCTGGCGACGCCCGCACGAAAGAATGAAATCGTTGCCCGTGTTGAAAGTCTCACGCTAAAACAACTGGAGGACTAACCACCCTTTACGCGGCCGTCAGAAGGTGGCGTTTTTTCTTGCTCAAAATCTGAGTACCGTCCCTTGCTTTCGGGGCGTGAAAGGTGCGAGCCGTGAATCCCACGAGAGAGGCTGCCGCAGTCATCGAGCGGCGAGCGAGACCGTCCTGTTTGTGGGGGGTGAGTGAGTAGGCGTGGTAGCCTTACGGTATAACGACAGACCTAAGACCGTCGGAGCTTGGTTGATAACCTAATGAACATTTTGATGTTCTTTCATTCCCCCTGTGCTTATTTTTTTATTTTTAATAAGCACAGGGGGGAATGAAATTGAACGGCCAAAATCGAGGGAACAGATTTATTCCCCCGATTTTGAAATGGCCTGCCGGTTTGGCACAGGCTCTGGCCTACCACCCCACCACCCTAATGATAGATAAAAAGCCGTTCGATTTCAGGCATGGGGTTAAAAATTAAAAAAATATAAGGAATACTATACTCTTTTCTCTCTCCAAACGCATAAAGGAAAAATGTTCGATTCTCGCAAAAAAGAGTTATATTTGCCGAAGCACCGCATATTATAATAATAGGAACGGCGTTGAGCCTTTCACTCTCCGAGTGGAGAGATTTTCGCTACACAAATAACCATGGCAGGAATGTGATATGGCCGCCCGAACGACCAAAAGGCAAAAGAAAGCAAACTGGTGAAGAAGAAAGACGCTTGACGGAATGACCGCCAAGCGTCTTTTTTTGTCCGTTAGATTTTTTATATTTTGAAAATCTAACGCTCACGGCAATTTTTGAATATTTCCCGCACAAAACCAGTAGAATATAGCAGATTAAGGCGAAAATCATCAGAAACCGGAGAGCGTTTAGAATATTGTGCTCTTAAAATCTACTCCGCACGGGCGGGGAGCAGAAATCTTGTCGCAAAAAATCAAAAAATCAAGGGGAAAGTCTAACGAAAAATGAAAGCGTATTTACTTCATTCTGCCAAAAGTTGAGAAAAACCTGCTAATTGCCATTTTCGGCTGTTTTATGCGTTATAATAGTATTGACTTCACCACCCAAGCAAAAAGCAAGGTGAGACAATAAAATTAAAAACAGAAAGGAGTAATCGCCTATGACGCATGGGCAGCCCCGCATGATGACAATTAGACAGGTTGCCGCAACGGGTCTTTTACCTGAAAACGCTCTGAGAACTCTGGAGAAGCAGGGAAGGCTCCCGTCCATAAAGGTCGGCAATGTTGTATATGTTAATTTTGACCTGCTGTGTGAGCAATTTAATAGTTTAGGCATTATCGCTTAAGGAAAGGAGATAACTAAGGAAATGAGGGACAATGCGACCATTCTGCGAGGTATTCGCAAGCGTGGCAATAGTTATCAATTTACCGTCTCCGTCGGTTTCGACGGGGACGGTAAGCAAGTCCGGCATTATATGACCTATACGCCACCCGCCAATATCAGCGAAACAAAGCGGGACAAGTTGGTTCAAGAGGCATACAATGAGTTTCGGAACAAGGCTGAGTGCAACAGGGCGTTCAACGAAAACATGAAGTTCAAGGACTTGGCAGAGATGTATTTTAAGGAATACGCTCCCTATCATATCAGAGAACTGACGCAATACAATTATGAGAGTAATGTCCGCCAGCGTATTAACCCGGTTTTCGCAAATACCCGGCTCAAAGATATGGACACCGCCAAAATCACCAAGTTCCTCCTGTCGCTTGACATGGCACCGCAGACAGCACGAAAGACAAAAACTGTTCTTCAATCTATCTTCAATTATGCGGTCGAGCAGAAAATCGTTAAGGAGAACCCATGTAAGGGAACTTATGTGAAAAAGAAAGCAGAGGACACGGACGGTCTTGCCATTGACAAGACGAAATACCTTTCTATCGCTGACGCACAGAAACTAATGGAACTGACAAGCGAATATTCAAACTTCAACACAATGATTCAACTGCTCCTACATACAGGTATGCGGAGCGGGGAGCTGCTGGGGCTGAAATGGGAATGTATCAACTTTGAAGCCAAAACCATTTGTATCAAATACACCAAGTGTAATACAGACCATTCCTATCTTTCCCCGCCCAAAACGGCTAAGAGCCGCAGAACGATTTGTATTGATGACGATATGATTCAAATGCTGAAGCGGCACAAGCGGGAACAGGACAAGCTGAAGAAAGCGTTTGGCGATGCATGGGAACAGCCCGAAATGGTTTTTACAACAGGGACGGGCAAGTGGTTTGACCGAAACGAACTGAACAAGCGGCTGAAGCGACTGATGAAGCAAAACGGACTGCCGGAGATTTCCGCTCACAAGTTAAGACACACCTATGCCTCCCTGCTGGTTTATAGCGGAGAGCAGATGCAGGTAATCAGCGAGAACCTCGGACACGCTTCTTGCGACATTACAAGCCGTGTATATGCTCATGTATACCCCGAAGCGAAACAGCGGACAGCAAAGACGATTTCCAATATTCTGAACAACAAGCAAGCGGCAGGCTGACCCCTGCCGCTTGCTCTATTTCTGCCGTTTTGACTGCCGCAAGTTTGACGCAAATCGGACGCAAGACGATACAGAACACCCCTTGACGATACCCCACGATGCCCGATTTTCCCCTCTACGAAATCCAACGATATAGCGAGATTTCAACGCATTGGGGTACTTTGACACGATGGGTTCAACACTCCAAGCGCTAACAGCTCTTCTTACAAGCACCCGCTTCGGCGGGTGCTTGTTTTTTGCCCTCAGGCGGGAAAAAAGGTCTTGACATGGATGGTTTATCCATGATAAACTCACGGCAGGAAATGGTTTATCCAAAATAAACCGAAAGGAGACCGCCGATGGACGAAAGGAAAATGGGAACGGTGCAGACGCAGTTTGCCGAGCTTATATGGAGGCATGAGCCGATCGGCTCCGGCGAGCTGGTGAAGCTGTGCGAGAGGGAATGGGGCTGGAAGAAGCCGACGACCTATACCGTGCTGCGCAAGCTCTGCGAGCGGGGCATTTTTCAAAATGAAAACAGCGTGGTCACCGCGCGGATCACGCGCGAGGAATACTACGCCGCGCAGGGCGAACGGCTGGTGGAGGATGCCTTTGACGGCTCGCTGCCCGCCTTTGTCGCGGCCTTCACCGCGCGCAAGGCGCTTTCGGCGGAGGAGGTCGCCGCGCTGCGGGAGATGATCGACGCATACGGAAAGGAGTCGTGAGCGTATGAGCGGTATTTTTCTCAAGCTCCTCAATCTGAGCATTTCGGCGAGCTGGCTGGTGCTGGTCGTGCTGGCGCTGCGCCTCATGCTTAAAAGGGCCCCGAAGTGGGTGAACGTCCTGCTCTGGGGCATGGTCGCGCTGCGCCTGATGGTGCCGTTCTCCATCGAGAGCGCGCTGAGCCTCATTCCCAGTGCGGAGACCCTCAGCCCCGAGGTCGTGCGGTTCGACCCCGCGCCGACCATCACGAGCGGCGTGGAGTTCATCGACAACGCGGTGAACCCTTCGCTGAGCGAGAGCTTTGCCGCCGCGCCGTTGGCAAGCGTCAACCCGCTCTATGTGTGGACCTATCTCGCGGGATGGGTGTGGCTCATCGGCCTCGCGGCGATGCTTGCTTACGCACTCGTGAGTTACCTGCGGCTGCGGCGGCGCGTGAGCGCCTCCATTCCGCTGCGGGAGAATATTTATGTTTGCGACGAGGTCCCCTCGCCGTTCATCCTCGGCATCGTGCGCCCGCGCATCTATCTGCCCTCCGCGCTGGACGAGGCGCAGCGGGGGAGTGTGCTCTCGCATGAGCGCGCGCACCTCGCGCGGCGTGACCACTGGTGGAAGCCGCTGGGCTTTGCCCTGCTGGCGGTCTACTGGTTCAATCCGCTGCTGTGGCTTGCCTATACCCTGCTCTGCCGCGACATCGAGCTGGCCTGTGACGAGCGCGTGCTGCGCGGCATGGACGCCGGGCAGATCAAGGACTATTCGAGCGCGCTGCTCGCGTGCAGCGTGCCGCGGCGCATGATCGCCGCCTGCCCGCTCGCCTTCGGCGAGGTGGGCGTGGGTGCGCGCGTGAAGAACGCGCTGCGCTACAAAAAGCCCGCGTTTTGGGTGGTCGCTGTCTCGGTCGTTGTCTGCACCGTCGTGGCGGTGTGCTTTCTGACGAATCCCGAGCGCGCGACGATGAAGTGGGCGAAAAGCCTGCGCGTGGAGGATGTGGCGCGCATCGAGCTGCATGTTATGCCGCAGGCGATCGACAAGCAGTACAAGGACTTGGATACGGAGGAGATCGCCGAGGCGGTTGCACTCATCAACAAAAGCGGCGGCCGGTATGTCCGCAGTATGGAGCCGCTTGACGGCGGCAGCACCGCGCTCTATGTCACCACGACGGACGGCGTGCGGCACACGGTCGTGAACAACGGCAATGTCTACCTCTGCATTGACGGCGACGCCTACCGGAATTTCCACATCGCATGGCCGTACATTGAGGGGAACGCCCCCACTCCGGAGGGCTTTTTTGGGGAGAGCGTCGAGCCGGCAGAGGACGCCGACCGCGTTTACACCGATGCGTGGAGCATCCGCGTCCTCGACGGGTGGGAGCGCGAGGGCGACAGCCCGCTCTGGCGCTCGGGCGCGGGAACAGGCGCTTACTTCCTTGTCACGGAGGGGAGCGGCCTTGACGACAAGCTGATGGAGCTGTACAGCGCCGGCTGGACGCTGAAGTATTTCTCCGACCACTACCGCTGCACCTTGCGGGAGGGGGAGAGCGGCACGATGCTCAGCCTCTATCCCCGTCCGGAGGGCGGCTTCTATCAGATCGAATCGTACTGGAGCTATGAGGGCGCGGACAAGTGGCAGGTCAGATTAGAGGAGGGCCAGCTCAAGGTCATGGAGCAGAGCTTCCGTCTCCGCGCGGCGGAGCGCGGCGGCGACCCGCAGGACAGCGAGCAGGCTCCCACGACAGCCCCTTGGGACGGTACAATGCCTGATATGCCGCCCACCGACACCGGAGGGGCGCAGGACTCCGACGAGAGAGAGCAACAGCACGCGGAGGAGGACGCGGCGGGCAGCGCCTATTCCGTCAAGGTTTATGCCATGACCGCCGCGGAGCGAAGCGCACTTGACGCGCAGACCGAGCCTGCCCCCGCCGTGGGGACTGCCTTTCTGCCCCGAAGCAGCAGAGACGGCGCAAGCGGAAATGCCTGCGCACCGTTTACCGCAAAGGCAGCGGACGTGGCGTTTGTCCTCTACAGCGCACCCGGCGCGACGGATTACAATGTGCGGCTTTGTGCGGGAGAGCCCGGTGCGGGCAAGTGGGCGTCGGATGCCGTGACCGTCAAGGTAAACGACGGCGTTCGTTTTTCCGGGCTGACCGTGGGGCAGGCGTACTACATGGAGGTCAGCTCCGACACGCTTTCTACCGCCGGATGTACGGCGCTTTATAAGTGCGCGACCACACCGCCCCCTGCGCTCAACGGTACGGTGAGCCTCACCGGCTACGCCGCCTACGACGCGCTGCTCGCCGAGATCGCCGACCTGCGGCGCTCCGGCGCAAGCGACGTGCAGACCGACTTCAGCCATGATCTCCTGTCCGTGAACGACTACTACCAGACGCCCGGCTGGCTGCTGCGTGACCTTGACGGCGACGGCACGAGCGAGCTGCTGCTCGGCGCGGACTGGGGCGACGGCTACGGCGTGATCTTCAATATTTACCGCCTCGACGGCGCGCAGGCCGTCCGCGTTGTGGACGGCTGGAGCCGCAGTCAGTATTTTCTCTGCTCTGACGGTACGCTTGCACATGAGTGGTCGGGCGGCGCCGACCATTGGGGGAGGACCTATCTCCGCTACGGCGAGACGCTTTTGCCCATCGAAAGCGTTTTTGACCGCGGCGGCGTGTGGTACCACGCCAAGGGTCTCGATGCCCTGTCCTTGGACGATACGCAGCTCGAAGGCCGCTGCAAGACCATTCCCCGCGCCGAGGCGGAGCAGCTCATGGAGCGCTATACCAAGCAATATGAAGCCCTGCCCTTCACGCCGTTCGCGGCGTGAGACGGCACACGGATGCATTTCACACCCCAAAACCATACATTTCGGGCGAGAAACGCACATCTTTCCGCAGGGCGTGCTATGCTTTTCCTGCAAGAGCGTCCGAGGAACGGCCGGACAGCCGCCGGACAAAACGGAGAATAGAAGGAGAAGCATTATGGGATTATTCAGCAATAATAAGAAGCCCTGCCCCATCTGCGGCAACGCGACGCCCCGCCTGCTGCCGACCAAGGTCGAGGGCGTGCCCATCTGCAAGGAATGCGACAAGAAGATCGACCTGCCGAACGGCGTGCTGGACAGCATGACGCTCGACGATTTCCGCCGCTACATAGATTTTTACAACAAAAATCAGGTGCTGCGCGAGCGCTTCCATCCCGAGTACCGCTTCGGCTTCGGCGCGTTCAACACGCAGCTGGTGCTTGATGTGACCAACGGACTCTTTCGCCTGAAGGATGACGAGAGCACCATCGTGTTTGAAAAGTCCGCGCTCAAGTCCTTCCGCATCACGGAGGATAAGGAACCGCTCTTTACCGGCACGGCCGCCGGTCTTGTCTGCGCTGAGAGCAAGAACCCCGAGCGCGTCCGTCTGCTCGCACCGCGCATCGAGCAGTTCAAGCTGCAGAGAAGCGACTATGAGCGCATCATGCAGGCCGAGCGCGTGCAGTATCTCGACCGCACCAACGAGGAGTGGCGCGAGCGTGAGCGCGAGCTGGAGTTCCATAAGCCCGAGTTCCGCGAGTCCTCGCCGTTCCGTCAGTTTGTGGTGGAGCTGGAGCTGGACCATCCCTATTGGAAAGCCTACTGCAACGAGTTGGACGCGCCGGAGTTTGACGACGACTATCCGAGCGTGGACTCCTTCCTGCACAAGTACGACGAGAAGGTCAACGAGCTGCACACCCTTGCGCGCAACTTGATGCAGTTTATCGCCCCCGGCGCGCCGGAGACCGGCGCCGCCTCCGCAGCGCAGACCGCGGCCCCCGCGCAGGCGGGCGGCGCGTCGAGCACCGTGGAGGAGCTCAAGCAGTACAAAGCGCTGCTGGACGCGGGCGTGCTCACCGAGGAGGAGTTCGCGGCGAAGAAGCGCCAGCTGCTCGGCATCTGAAAAAATCAAAGGAAAAGCGTCCGTGACGGGCGCTTTTCCTTTTTGTGCAAAACATTTTCCGTCCACGCAAACATGGACGCGCCGCTGCGCATAGGTTGAGATAGAAACTAAGACCATTGGAGGCGGACCATGAAACAGACGCATTTTTTCCTCGGCGCGAACAGCGCGGAGGGTTTTTATGGGCTGTATGACCAGCTCCTCGACGCAAGGCTTTACGATCTGATCATTCTCAAGGGGACGCCCGGCTGCGGCAAATCGACCTTCATGCGCCGCGTAGCCGCGGCGCTGGAGGAGCGCGGACTGGAGACCGTGTACATCCATTGCTCCGGCGATCCCGATTCACTCGACGGCGTGATCGCTCCGGCCATCCGGACGGCCATCGTCGACGGCACCGCGCCCCACGTCCTCGAGCCGCGGTACGCGCTGGCGCATGAGCGCTATGTGGACCTGTCGCAGTGCTGTGACAGCGCGGCGGCGAAGGAGGTCGCAAACGGTCTGACGGCGCTGACCGACGCCTATCGCGCGTCCTACCGCGAGGCGTACCATGTTCTGCGGGCGCTCGGCAGCGTGGACGCGGAGCGCCGCGCTTTGGTGCGCGCGCACTTCGACGAGGAAAAGCTGCTGCGCCGTGCGGCGGGGATCGCCGCGCGCGAGCTCAAGGGTCGCGGAGAGACGCGGGGACGCGCGGCGGACGTCTTTCTCGGCGGACTGACCTGTCAGGGCGAGGTGTGCCGCTTCGACAGCGTGGACGCTCTCTGCCCGCGTGTCTATGAGCTGTGCGACAGCTACGGTCTTGCCGCGCCCGTGCTGCGTCTGCTGCGCGACGCGGCGCTGGAGGCGGGGGAGGACGTTCTGGCTTGCCGCGACCCGCTGCGGCCCGCGGAGATCGCGCATCTGCTGATCCCCGCGCGGGGTCTTGCGTTCGTCACGACCGGCGAGGGCGTGCGCTATGAGGGGAAGCCCTACCGCCGCCTGCGCGTCGACGCGATGGCGGAGGAGAAGCTGACCCGCGCCGAAAAGGCGCACCTGCGCTTCATCCGCCGTGTCCGCCGTGCGCTGGAGGAGGAAGCGGTCGCATCCCTCAAGCGCGCCAAGCGCGGGCATGACGCGCTCGAAGCGCTCTACCGCCCCTGCGTGGACTTCGACGCGGTCGGCGCGCTGTGCGACGCGGAGATCGCGCGCATCGGCGCCTACCCGGTGTGACAGAAAAAAGCCATAAGGAAAGGAGCCTGCGCGCTGCGCAGGCTCCTGCTGTTTTGATTTGACATTATACCGCGATGCGGCGGGCGCTGACATAGCCGGTGGTGTAGTAGGCGTCGGAAAGGTTGCTGACGATGACGCCGACGCCATAGTCCGAGGCGTGGACAAATTGGCCGCCGCCGATGTAAATGCCGACATGGGTGACGGGCTTCGAGGTATTGCTGCCGGGCTTCTTGAAAAACACGAGGTCGCCGGGGGCAAGCTCGTCCCACGAAACGGTAACGCCGTTTTGCAGCTGAGCGGAGGCGGTGCGGTTGATGGAGTAGCCGAGCTGTGCGCAGGCATACTGCACAAGACCGGAGCAGTCAAAGCCGACGCGCGGGCTGGCCCCGCCATAGACGTAGCTGTAACCGACGTACTGGAGCGCGATGTTCGCAAGCTCCTGACCCTTGCTCGAAGCGGCGGCGGGAGTGTAGTCCGTCTCCTCCACATAGGCGGCGCTGACGTAGCCCTGCTCGATCTGATACCAGCCGCTTTGGACGGACATGACCTTCACGCAGCGGCCCTTGGCGAGGGAGCCGACCTTGGAGTAGCCGGTGCCGGGGCCGGAGCGGATGTTGAGCGGACCCTGCACGACGCGGATGTAAAGCTGCTCGAGCGCCTCCTCATAGGTGGCGGCCTCGGTGTACGCCGCGTCGATGTAGCCGCTGCCGATCTGATACCAGCCGTCCTGCGCGCCGAGGACCTTGACGACCTTGCCCTGCGCGAGCTCGTCCGCGACCGCATAGTCGGTGGACGGACCGGTGCGGACGTTGAGCGCGTCTGCGGTGACCTTGACATAGGTGCTCTCACTCTGCGCGGCAGAGGCGCTCACCGCGCTGACTTCTGCCGTGACGACGGGGGCGGCTTCCTCAAGCAGCTTGATGTAGCTTGCGGAGACGTAGCCCTTCACGCTGCCGAGCTGGATGCCGTACCACCCGTTCGTCGCGGTGTCCACGATCTCGACCTGTTTGCCGCTCGACAGCTGATCGAGGACAGCGGAGCCGGTGCTCGCGGTCTTGCGCACACGCAGAACGCTGCCGCCGACGTCCACAACGCCGGTGAGCGCGAGGGTGGGGGTGGTCAGGCAGACCGCCAGCAGCAGGCCGGCAGCCGTGCCGCGGAGCGCGTGGCGCAGTTTCATAGGGCATCCTCCTCAAATTCTCATGAAAAAGCGGCGCAGACGGGGCGCGCCGCCGAACGGTACCAAAGGTTACAATTTGTAACTATTGTAATGATACCATAATTCGACGGCGGATGCAAGGTTTTTTCACCCGCTTTTGGTCAAACAATGTCGGCCCGAAATTGTGCAGAATGCACGAAGTGCGCAAAAAATCCGTTTGCCGGCCGTGGAGCGGTGTGGTATGATAAGGCAAACACGGAAGGAGCGGAGGAAATGCCATGTTCCGGAATGAAACAAACTATGTGCTCACAAACGGCGTGCTGCTCGACGGCACGGAGAAGATGACGCCGCAGACGGGCGGAGATATTTATATTGAGGGCGGGCGCATCGGCGCGGTCGCCGATGCCGCGGCGCGCCGCGAGGGCTATGAGGTCGTCGGCGAGCCGGGTGTGCTGCGGATGCAGCCCGCGCTGGTGAAGGCGGCCTGCGATAAGGCGCACGCGCTTGGCATGAAGGTCGCCGCGCACGTCGAAAGCCCCGAGGGTGTGCGTGTGGCGCTGGAAAACGGCGTGGACTCCATCGAGCACGGCGCGCAGCCGGACGCGGCGATCACCGCGCTCTACAAGGAAAAGGGCGCGTTCCAGGTCGCGACGCTCTCGCCTGCGCTGCCCTATGCGCTTTTTGACCGCAGTGTCTCCCATGCGACCTACGAGCAGCAGGAGAACGGCAAGGTCGTCTTTGACGGCATCATCGCCATGGCGCGGGAAAATCTGGCAAACGGCATTCCGGTCGGCCTCGGCACGGACACCGGCTGCCCCTATATCACGCACTACGATATGTGGCGCGAGCTGTGCTACTTCGTGAAATACTGCGGCGTGACGCCGGCCTTTGCACTCCACACCGCGACGCTGCTCAACGCGCGGCTTGCCGGCATCGACGGCGAGACCGGCTCCATCGAGGCGGGCAAGGCGGCGGACCTGATCGTCTGCGCGAAGGATCCGCTCGCGGATCTCTCGGCCCTGCGCACGCTCTCCATGGTCATCAAGGATGGCTACCGCGTCGAGCATCCCGCGCCGAAGAAGCTGCCAGAGGTCGAGCGCGAGCTGGATAAGTTCCTGTGACCCATACCTATTATAATGTACAAGAAAAAGCACGGGAAGCCCCGTGCTTTTCCCTTATGGCGTTTTATGTTACAGCTCCACGAGCTCGTATTCCCGCGTGCCGAAGCCCAGCGCCGCCGCGGATTCGACCGTGCGGACACCGTTGAGGCTCTCAATGCGCTCTACGAGGTGGTCGCGGCCCGGATCGTCGGAGGCGTAGACCAGATCGAGGCAGGCCTGATCGACCGCGATGGGGTCGAGCGAGGCGAGGATGCCGATGTCCGCCATGCACGGGTCCTCAGCCACGGCGCAGCAGTCGCAGTCCACGGACATATTCTTCATAACGTTGATGAAAACGGTCTTATCCCTGAAGTATTCCACCACAGACAAGGCGGCGTCCGCCATCGCGTCGAGGAAGCTGTCGTGGTCGGCAGTCCAGATCTTTTCGGGCTCGCCGGCGCCGTGGATGTAGGCCTTGCCGTAGGAGGACGCGCAGCCGATGGAGAGCTGCTTGAGCGCGCCGCCGAAGCCGCCCATCGGATGCCCCTTGAAGTGGGAGAGGACGAGCATGGAATCGTAGTTGGCAATGTCCTTGCCGACAAAGTTCTTCTGAATGCTCCTGCCGTTCGGAACGGCAAGCTCCAGATCGGGACCCTCGGCGTCAAGAATATCCACGTCGAAGTTCGTGCTCCAGCCGTGCTTGATCATCGTGCGGCGGTGCTTCTCGGTGGTGTTGCGCTCGCCCTCGTAGGCGGTGTTGCACTCGACCACCGTGCCATGCACGGCCTCGATCATCGGCCGCCAGAAGTCGGGACCCAAAAAGTTCTGGTTGCCCTGCTCGCCGGAGTGCAGCTTCACGGCGACCTTGCCCGGCAGTTCGCGGCCCACGGCACGGTAAAGCGCCACGACCTTCTCGGGCGTGATCTCGCGGGAGAAATATACCTTAGCTTTCATCGCGTTTCCTCCTTGCACGGAAAATATCACCTGAATTATAACCCATCGCATGAAATAATGCAACTCTTTGGGGGATGGGACCTGCCTGCGGACGGATCATGTCACGGATGTGTCAAAAAACGGCGAAAAATGCTGTGCAGATATCCTAAAATTCCAAAAAAGTGATGTTTACGATTGACTATGCTATCGTAATAGCGTAGAATAAAACCTGTTGATTTGGTGGGATATAGCAGATAACAATGAAGAAAACGGCAAAATATTGATGTATAGAAGAATGAATATTCATACAAAAGCATTTTGCGTGTGATCCGCCGCTCTCACGAAAACGGCTGCGCGCACTTAACGGAGTCCTTACGGCGGAAAACATCTCCTGAACGCCCCGGATACAGGGGGAGCGCGGGCGCGAAAATGCGGCAGAATATGAAGTTTTTACGGCGAAATTTGAATTTTGCTGAAAAAACAAAAGGAGAAAGTGACTGATAGCACAAAAAGAAAGAAGCATTTCTGTGCGGAATGACAATGACCAGAAAATTTCATCGAAAAAACAGGAAAATATGCTTGTGAAAGACTTGACAAGACGAGGATGAATGAATTATAATCCGTCCATAAAAAATGAATAAGCTGTGAACGTACCAAACATACCGCACGAGGGTGCGGCGTACGCGAAAAAGACCATGTGGTCTTTTCTCTGTTCCGAGCCGGAACAGAGAATTTAACTTTTTTGTCGTATTCGGCGCAAGCCGGGTATATAAATTTTTGAAAGGAAGATATCAGCATGAAAAAAGTATTGTCTCTGATCCTCGCACTGGCAATGGTTTTCGCTCTGGTCGCCTGCGGCGAGAAGCAGCCTGCCTCCGACGGTGACGCCTCCAGCGACGACGATAAGCCTGCCCGCGGCAACGTCATTATGACCTTCGGCACCGCCGACACCGGCGGCTCCATGTACCCCGCCGGCGCGGCCGTCTCTCAGGTTTGGACGAACAACGTCCAGGGCGTGAAGTGCAATACCCAGACCTCCACCGGCTCCTTCCAGAACTGCCAGGACGTTTCCACCGGTGAGGTCGACGTCGCGGTCGCAACCTCCGACGTCGTTCTCAACGCCTACAACGGCACCGGCAAGTTCGCCGACATCGGCAAGCTGGACAACCTGCGCGTCATCGGCGCGGTCTACACCTCCGTGCTCAGCGGCGTGGCGCTCAAGAGCTCCGGCCTGACCTACATCCATGACCTGCTCGGCAAGCGCGTTGCCGTCGGTCCCGCGGCCTCCGCGACCGAGAACGCCACCCTCGCCGCCTTCGCCGCTATGGACATCACCAAGGACAACACCAGCCTTGAGAACCTCGGTCTCGGCGACGGCGCCGACTCCGTCGGCGACGGCATCCTCGACGCGGCCTTCGGCTTCGCGGGTCTGCCCATCGGCGGCCAGCTGAACCTCGCTGCCACCAAGGAGATCCAGGTCCTCGACATGACCCAGGAGGAGATCGACAAGGTCCTCGCGGGCAACGCCGCCTACATCCAGACCACCATCCCCGCCGGCACCTACACCGGTCAGACCGAGACCGCCAACACCTTCGGCGTCAAGTGCCTCATCATCGTCACCGCCGATATGGACGCGGATCTCGTCTATGATCTGTGCAAGGCCATGAACGAGCACACCGAGGAGATGGCTGCCGGTAACGCCCTGCTCAAGGACATGACCGATCCCAGCTTCCTCTGCACCCAGATGCCCATTCCTCTGCACGACGGCGCCCAGAAGTATTACAGCGAGCAGGGCCTCATCTAATCGAGGAATTCTGAAAACTTGATCAAAAGGACGATCTGACCGTCCCTGCGAAAAGCATTTTTTGGCCGGAGTTGGGACATCCCAACTCCGGCTCCCCTATTTCCTATTAAGGTTTCGTTAAGACCCCCCACTTAACAGAAAGGATGCGTTTATGTCCGATAAGAAAGAAATCAAAGAGATCGACGTCGCCTCGCTTGACAGCGAATTGGCAGCAGCGAGAACCCTCGAAGAGGGTAAGGGCGACAAGTTTATCAAGCTCGCCTCTGTATTCGCCTTCCTGATGACCTCCTTCCATATTTACACCGGCTTTTTCGGCCTGTTCGACTACTCCGTGCAGCGCGGCGTGCATTTGGCCTTCGCCCTCACGCTGATCCTGCTCACCCAGCCTCTCTACAAGCACGTTTTCAAGGATAAATTCGCCGGCAGCAAGGCCTTCCGCGCCGCCTGCCGCACGTTTGATATGATCCTCGTCGTCCTCACCTGGGTCTCCGTCTGGATGGCGCAGGACGAGGTCCATCACCTCACCGAGCGTCTGAGCAAGACGACCTGGATGGCGACCTTCGCGGGCGCCTGCCTTGTCATCATCGTCCTCGAGTGCGCCCGCCGCACCCTCGGCTACATCATGCCGGTCCTCGCGCTCATCTTCATCGCCTATGCGCTCGCCGGTCCGAATCTGCCCATGGCCATCGCGCACCGCGGCTATTCCCTCGAGCGTATCTGCAAGTTCCTCGCCACCGACCTGGACGGTCTGTTCGGCACGACCATGAGCGTTTCCGCCACGGTCATCTTCATGTTCGTTATGTTCGGCGCGTTCCTTGAGGCCTCGGGCTGCTCCGACTTCATCAACGACATCGCCATCTCCCTCACCGGTAAGATCAAGTCCGGCCCCGCGCTCAGCGCGGTCGTCGCCTCCGGCCTGATGGGCTCCATCAACGGCTCCGCCGTCGCCAACGTCGTCGGCACCGGCACGTTCACCATTCCTCTGATGAAGTCCCGCGGCTACAAGCCCCAGTTCGCCGGCGGCGTTGAGGCCGTTGCCTCCACCGGCGGTCAGATCCTGCCCCCCGTCATGGGCTCCGGCGCGTTCCTGATGGTCGCGTTCACCGAGCAGAAGTACATCGCCATCGTCATCGCGGCGGTCATTCCCGCGCTGCTCTATTACTGGGGCTGCGCCGTGGCCGTTATGACCCAGACCGAGATCGCCCATGTCACCCTCATGGACCCCAAGGATATTCCCAAGAGCCGCGAGGTCATGAAGGACGGCTGGATCTATCTGCTCATCATCGCGGTCCTGCTCTACTGCCTGCTCGTCGCGCAGTATTCTCCGCTCTACTCCGCCCTGTGGGCGACCTGCGCGGTGCCCGTGGTCATGCTCTTCGATAAGAAGAAGCGCTTCACCCTCAAGACCATCCCCAGCGCCATGGTCAAGTCCGGCTTCAGCGCCATGTCCATCGTCATCGGCTGCGCCTGCGCCGGTATCGTCGTGGGCATGGTCTCCATCACCGGCATCGGCGTTATCTTCGGCGACATGATGATCCAGGCGGCGCATAACATGCTCTTCCCGTCTCTGGTCTTCACCGCCATCACCTGCATCGTCCTCGGTATGGGCCTGCCCACCACCGCGGCCTATGTTATCGCGGCGTCCATCCTCGCCCCGTCCCTCATCAAGCTCGGCCTTGCCCCGCTGACGGCGCACCTGTTCGTGTTCTACTTCGCGTGCCTGTCCGCCATCACCCCGCCGGTCGCCCTCGCGGCCTATGCCGGCGCCGGCATCGCCAAGACCAACCCGATGACCACGGCGGTCGAGGCCTGCAAGCTCGGCTTCGCCGGCTTCATGGTGCCCTTCGCGTTCTGCTACAACCCGGCAATGATGATGCAGGGCAGCGTCGGCGAGATTATCTCCGTCGCCATCAGCGCGATCATCGGCGTTGCCATCATGTCCGCCGGCTTCCAGGGCTGGCTGCTGTGGAAGCTCAACTGGCTTGAACGCATCGTGTTCATCGCCGGCGGCCTGCTGATGTTCATCCCCGGCACGCTGACGGATATCGCCGGTCTTGTGATCGCGGTCGCTCTGCTTCTCGTCAACGTGAAGAAGTGGGAGAAGGGCCCCAAGTTCATCATGGACAAGCACAAGGCCAAGCAGGAGCAGAAGTAAGCTCCGCTGAACCGGATACGGAATATGAGGGCCCCGAAAAGGGACCCTCATATTTTCTCATTGACCGCGCCCCCGGCGCGCGGTATACTGTAGCGTAAGAATCCAAGCGAGGAGAGAAGAATCATGGAAGCTCAGGAGATCCGTTACCGCGTCAATAAAAAGGTGTTTCGGCAGGCGTCGCTCTACGCCATGTTCCTGCGAAACCGCAATACCTTCCGCGTGGGCATCGCCGTCGTGCTGGCGGTGGCATTTTACACCGTGCTTGCCGTGCAGGGTACCTTTCCCCTGAGCTACCTTCCGATCTACATCGCGGCGGCCTATCTTGTCTGGATGCTTTTGCTGCTCGGACGCGAGGAGCAGCGCGTGCTGCGCTACCTCAAAAGCGACGAGTCGCTGCTGGGGACGGAGTACGTTCTGCGCTTTGACGCGGGCAAGCTTTCGGTCGAGGTCCCCGAGAAGAAGCTCCGCAACACGGTCGCGCTCGCGAAGCTCGCCTCGGCCATCGAAATTTCGAGCGTGTTCATGCTCTGCCTTACGGCCGATCAGCTCTACCTTGTGCCGACCGCAGCCATGACGGACGAGCAGCGCACGGCGCTGCGCGGCCTTCTGAGCAGCCGCCTCGGCGAGCGCTTTTATTCCAGTATTCTGGCGCGCGAGAAGAAGAAATGAACAAGGCCCGCCTCCGACATCGCTTCGGAGGCGGGCTTTGCTGTGCTATACCGGACGGCCGTGCTCCACGCGGCAGTCGCACTCGCTGCGCCACGACTGCGATTGCAGGAAGCGGCGCGCGGCATCGACGAAGGCGCGGGCGGCGGGCAGAAGGTGCCGCTTTTTCTTGTAGACCACGCTCAGCGGGTGGACAAGGTCGGGGGAGTCGAGGTCGAAGAAGAGCAGCTCGCCGCGGTTCGGCGCGTTGTGGACGGCGGTCTCATTGACGAAGCAGAAGCCGTAGTTTTCCGCCGTCAGATTCAGCGCCGTGGTGGCGTTGGTGGTGTAGAGCGCGTTTTCGACGGTGATATGCTCCCGTTCGAGAAAGTTGTTGACGCGCATGGCGAGCAGGATTTCGGGGTAGAGCAGGACAAAGCGCTCGTGCTCAAGAACAGAGAGCTCTGGCTCCCGTCCCGCGCGGCAGGCCTCCGCAAGCGCCTGCGCGGCGCGGTTGCCGCGGTTGCCGACCAGGAGAATCTTTTCGTAGAGAATGGTCTCGGTGGTCAGGTAGTCGGGCGTATTGAGATTGGTGTTCATGATGGCGAAGTCCACCGTGTTGTCCGCCACCAGACGGAACATCTCGCTCGTCGGGCGCTCAAGCAGCTCAAGATGGGCCTCGGGGTGCTCCTGCGAAAAGGCGGGCAGGATGCTCGGCAGGAGCGTGCTGGCGCGCCAGTTGCTCATGGCGACGCGGAGCGTCTGGCGGCGGCTGGCGTTCAGGCGTGTGAAGTCCTGCAAAAGCTGCTCGTAGAGCTGCGAGCTGTCCTCGAGATAGTTGGCGTAGACCTTGCCGGCGGCGGTCAGCGCCAGCGGCGACTTGGTGCGGTCGAGCAGGCGGACGCCGAATTCCTTTTCCAAATGGATGACGTATTGGCTCAAGTAGGGCTGCGAGATGTGCAGCCGCTCCGCGGCTTTCGAAATGCTTTTCTCGGACGCAATGGCAAGAAAATATTCTGGATTTCGGTCCTGTACCATCCAGATCACCTCGTTTTCCTCTTCGATTATAGCAAAAAATACGGCGTCGTCAAGCATGGTATAGTAAAAATGCTATAGGGATAGTCACATTTAAGTCTTTGACCTTTTCGCGGCGATGCACTATGATAGAGTCAAACAGGGAAATCAAAAAACCATCGGAAAAGAGGGAGATTATGCCAAGGTTTGAAGCATCTGCGCTGCGGGGCTACTGCGTGTCGGTCCTGACGGCCTCCGGTGTGGAGAGGAGCTGCGCGGAAGCGGTGGCTGACGCGCTGATCGACGCGGAGCTGACAGGTGTGTCCACCCACGGTGTGAGCCGTCTGGCCGTTTATATGCAGCGCATGGACGCGGGCGTGATGTCGCGTGAAAACAACATCCGCATCGTGCGGGAATCGACCTCCACGCTGGTCGTGGACGCCGGCAACTCGCTGGGCGCGGCGGCGGCAAAATTTGCGATGGAGCGGTGCATCGCCAAGGCAAAAGAGACGGGCTGCTGCTTTGCAAGCGTGCACAGCTCCAACCACTTCGGCACCGCCGCCTATTATACAAGGCTTGCTGCCGCGCAGGATATGATCGGATTTGCCTGCACCAATCTCAAGGGCAAGATCGCGCCCTTCGGCAGCGCTGAGCCCTACATGGGCACAAATCCCATCTCCGTGGCGGCTCCGTCCGACGACCTTCCGGTCGTGCTGGATATGGCGCCGAGCGTTGTGGCGCTGGGCAAGCTCATTCTGGCGCAGAAGCTGGGAAAGTCTATTCCCGAGGGCTGGGCGCTGGATAAGGACGGCAGACCCACCACGGACCCCGCGGCCGGTCGTGCCGGCTCGCTCGTGCCGATCGGCGGCGCGAAAGGCAGCGGCCTCGCCATCATGGTCGATGTGCTTTGCGGCATTCTCAGCGGCGGCCCCTACGGTCCGCATCTGCATGACCTCTATGTGATGGACGAGCCGCAGGGCGTCAGCCATTTTCTCGGCGCCATCGACATTGCGCATTTCATCGAACCGGCAGCGTTCAAGTCGGCTCTTTCCGCCATGTCACGGGAGATCAAGGCACTGAAAAAGGCCGATGGTGTGGAGGAAATTTTCCTGCCCGGCGAACGCTCCGGCCGCAAGGCGGAAGAAAATGCTGCAAACGGTATTGAGGTGCCGCAGCCGGTCTACGAAGAGCTGCTGGAGCTCGGCAAGCCCTACGGTCTGAGCCTGTAAAGGAGGAAGCATCATGGCAAAAATTCTCATCACTGAATCGGTCCACCCCATCGGGCCCGAGCTGCTGACCGCGGCGGGGCACACCGTCGTCTACGCAAATCGTGATATGGACGTTATCCGCCGCGAGATCGTGGACGCGGACGCCGTGCTCGTGCGCATTATCGAACTGCCCGGCTCGCTGCTCGCGACGGCGAAGAACCTCAAGATCGTCTCCAAGCACGGCGTGGGCTACGATAATATCGACCTCGACTACTGCAAGAGCCACGGCATCGCCGTGACCATCACCCCGAACGCGAACAGCCTTTCCGTCGCCGAGCACGCCTTCACGCTGATGCTCACGCTGGCGAAGAACATCATTCCCGTTTCCAACGAGTACCGCACGGTCGGCTTTGCCGCGAAGAACCACGCCCCTGGCATTGAAATGACCGGCAAGACATTGGGCCTGATCGGCATGGGCCGCATCGGAAAGCATATCCTGCATATGTGCAGGGACGGTCTGGATATGCACGTCATCGTCTACGACCCCTACATCAGCGAGGTCCCCGAGGGCGTCGAGAGGGTGGACGACCTTTCCGAGCTGCTGCGCCGCGCCGACGTCGTGACGCTCCATTGTCTGCTCACCGACGAGACGCGCAAGCTCATCGACCGCGAGCGCCTCGCGCTGATGAAGCCCACCGCGCTGCTCATCAACTGCGCCCGCGGCCCCATCGTGGACGAAGCCGCGCTCATCGAGGCGCTGGAGAACGGCAGACTCGCCGGCGCCGGTCTTGACGTCACCGACCCCGAGCCGGTCGCGCCGGACAGCCCGCTCTTTAAGCTGCCGAACGTCATTGTCACGCCGCACTACGCGCCCACAACGGTCGAGTCCGCCACGCGCGTTTCCAAGATCGCAGCCGAAAACATCAACGCGGTGCTTGCCGGTCAAGAGCCGGTGGGCCGCATCGTCTGAACAAGATTAAGAGGAGGAAAGCAACCATGAGACTCGCAACAATCAAGCTGCACGGCGCGGAGGTCGCCGGCATCGTCACCGGGAAGGGCATCCTGCCCGTCGCCGCGCTCAACGCCTACAAGGGCACGGGCTGGAAGGAGGACATGATGAGCCTCATTCAGGCCAATCACATCCCCGGCCTCACCAAGTGGTACAACGAGGGTGGCAAGGAGGAGCTTGAGACCATCCCTGGCGTTGTGCCGGCAGAGGAGGTCGTCTACGCCCCGCTCTACCGCAACCCCAAGCGCATCTTCGGCATCGGCCTCAATTACGCCGACCACGCCAAGGACATCGGCAACGCCGCGCCCACGGGTTTCCCCGGCAGCTTCTTCAAGATGGCGGATACGCTCATTGGCCCGAATGACGACATTCTGCTGCCCAAGCTCAAGGAGGCGCAGAAGACCACCGCGGAGGCGGAGCTCGGCATCATCATGGGCCGCGACTGCCGCGACGTTCCCGAGGAGGAGTGGGAGAGCGCCATCGTCGGCTACACCACGATCCTCGACATGACCGAGGAATCCATCCTCAAGGGCAATGACTTCGTGCCCGGTAATCCCCGCTACCTGACCATCGTCAAGAACTTCCCGACGTTCTTCTCCTTCGGTCCCCAGCTCGTCACGCCCGACGAGGTGCCCGACGTCCTCAAGCTCGAGGTCCAGAGCGTCCACAACGGCGAGATCCACGCGAAGAACACGGTCGATCACATGACGCACGTTCCGTCCCGCCTCGTTTCCCTGCACTCGAGCATCCAGGGCTGGTACGCCGGCGACGTGCTCTCCACCGGCACCCCGCGCGCATTCCACATTCAGGACGGCGACATCGCCGAGTGCCGTATCGTCGGCCCCGACGGCTTTGAGATGGAGCCACTGAAGAACCCCGTCGTGGATCTCAAGCTGCACTGAGAATGATCAAAAATTTTAACATATCAGGAGGAAATTATCATGGATCTGGGTTTGAAGGATAAGGTCGTCGTTTGTATGTCCAGCGCGTCCGGCTTCGGCAAGGGCATCGCCACGGAGTTCGCCCGCGAGGGCGCGAAGGTGGTCATCTGCACCAGCGAGGCGTTCAAGGCGGAGCTGGATCAGGCTGTCGTCGACATCGAGAAGGAGACCGGCAACCGTCCCCACCCCTATATGTACGACGTGCTCAACAATGAGAGCATCGCCGCGATGATCAACAAGGTCGCAGAGGACCTCGGCGGCATCTACGGCCTTGTCAACCATTGCCCCGGCCCGAAGGCCGGAACCTTTGAGGCGCTGACCGAGGCCGACTGGGCGGACGGCTATCAGAAATGCCTGTACAGCTACACCACCGCCATCCGCGCGGCGCTGCCCTACATGAAGCAGGGCGGCGGCGGACGCATCGTCAACTCCACGTCTTCTTCCATCAAGCAGGAGCTGGATAACCTCATTCTCTCCAACACGTTCCGCATGGGCGTGGTCGGCATGAGCAAGACGATGGCGCGCGAGTTCGGTCCGTACAACATCATGGTCAACACCATGGGTCCCGGCCGCATCTACACCGACCGCATCAAGTACCTCAACACGATCCGCGCGGAGAAGGCGGGCATCACGCTCGAGGAGTACAACACCCGCGACGCCGCGAGCTTCCCGCAGAAGCGCTACCAGACGGCGGACGAGTACGCCCGCTCCGTGGTGTTCATCTGCTCTCCCGCGAACAGCGCGATCTCCGGTCAGGTCATCTGCGTCGACGGCGCCATGACCACTGCGTACTAAGCTTATCCTCTCAGCATACGCTGATCTCTCTTACAGGGAAACGGCAGCGGCCCAAAGAGCCGCTGCCGTTTCCTATTCCGTTTACGGATCGCCGACGCCGTTTTCCCGCAGCCACGCGCAGATGGCGGCTTCCTCCGGTCGGTCGTTTTTCCACAGCATACCGAAAAAAGGCTGTATATCGAGTTTTTTCTTGTAGAAAGGCGTTGGAATTTCTGCTTTTCTTTTAAGCAAGGCTGCGCTATAATGGGGACAACCGATAAGACGAACGGAGGAAAACACGATGGAAAGCTGGAAGGGAAACCGCACCCCCTCGAACCCGCAGGAGGGCTATTACGTCGGCCTGATGAACGCCTGCGGCTACCGCACAAAGGACCTGGAAAAGCCCGTCATCGGCATCGTCAATTCCTTTACGGACGTCAACCCCGGGCACCGCGCCTTCAAGGAGCTGGTGGGCTACGTCAAGGAGGGCGTGTGGGCGGCCGGCGGTACGCCGGCGGAGTTCAACGTTCCCGCCCCCTGCGACGGCATGGCGCAGGGCGAGGGGATGCACTTCATCCTGCCCTCGCGCGACCTGATCGCCGGCAGCATTCAGGCGATGGCGAGCGCCCACGGCTTCGACGGTCTGGTGTTCCTGTGCTCCTGCGACAAGATCGTGCCCGGTATGCTCATGGCCGCCGCAGCGCTCAACAAGCCCTGTATGTTCCTCACGGCAGGCAGTATGCTGCCCTACGAGGCGGACGAGGGCACCTACGTCACGCCCGACCTCAAGGAATCCATCGGTCAGCGCAACATCGACGCCATCAGCGAGGCGACCTTCACTCGATTCCGTGAGAACATCTGCTTCTCCTGCGGCACCTGCTCGATGTACGGCACCGCCAACACCATGGGCGTATTCGCCGAGGTCATCGGCCTTTGCCCCATCGACAGCACGACCATGCTCTTCTGCTCGTCCGCCAAGTACAAGCAGGCGCGCGACGTCGGCGAGCGCATTGTCGCGCTCACGAAGGAGGGCGTGCGCTTTTCCGACATCGTCACCGAGGCGAGCCTCAAGAACGGCCTGCGCCACGTCGCCGCGACCGGCGGCTCGACGAACGCACAGCTCCACATCTGCGCGCTCGCGCGCGTGATGGGTATTCCGATGGACCTCGCGGCCTTTGACGCGATCCAGCGCGACGTGCCCTGCGTCGCGAAGTTCAAGCCGTCCTCGAAATTCAATATGTACGATTATTACAAGGCCGGCGGCGTGGGCGCGACGATGAAGGCCATCGAGCGCTATCTTGACCCCGACGCGCGTCTGGCGACGGGCGGCACGGTGGGCGAGTTCCTCGTCCGCTTCCGCCGCAGGGTCAACCCGGAGGTCATCCACACGGCTGGCGAGCCGCTCTACCCCGACGGCTGCTTTGCCGTGCTGCACGGCAATCTTGCGCCGGACGGCTGCATCGTGAAAAAGAGCGGCGTGGTGCCCGAGATGTTCCACCACCGCGGCCCCGCGGTCTGCTTTGACTCCGAGGACGCGCTGCGCGCGGCCATGACGGAGAAGTCCGTCAAGCCCGGCGATGTGCTGGTCATCCGCTACGAAGGCCCCAAGGGCGGGCCGGGGATGCGCGAGATGTCCATTCCCGCGGCGATGCTCGTCGGCATGGGCCTGCACACGAGCTGCGCCATGGTCACCGATGGGCGCTACTCCGGCGCGACGCGCGGCCCCTGCATCGGCCACGTCTCGCCCGAGGCGTGGGACGGCGGCCCCATCGCCGCGGTGCGCGACGGCGACATGATCGAGATCGACATCGACAAACACACCATCCACCTCGAGGTCAGCGACGAGGAGCTCGCGGAGCGGCTGGGACACATCAAGCGTCCCGCGCATCCCGCGCCCGGCGTGCTCGGCGCCTACCGCAAAGCGGTCGACAGCGTGAACGAGGGCTGCACCTGGCTCTACGGCAAGGAAGAATAAGAAAACGGCAAGCGCCGCGGTCACCCGACCGCGGCGCTTGTATTGCGCTCGTTTGCTGCTTCAGCGGAGCTTCACCGCGGCGAGCACGGCGGCCTTGCCGTCCGCCTTTTTGATGGCGAGGCGGCAGCCGTTCTCCTCACGGCGGCAGTAGACGCCCAGCTCCTCGCCCTCCAGACAGGGAGCGGCGTAGTGGACCTCCATCGACGCGATGCGGCCCGAGGCCAGCTCGGCGGCGGAGAAGCAGTCGAGCAGCACGCGGACGTAGGCGACGTTGTTCATGTGACGGCCGAAGTCGATGTCCGTCGGGCGGACCGTATAGCCGCGCACGAGCTCCGCCTGCGTCAGGTCGTCCGCGAAGCGGGTGGGGTGATCGGTGATGCCGGTGCGGTCGGAGAACGGGAAATCGGCGGGAAAGCCGGTCTGTGCAAACTGCATCAGCTTCTTTTCCGGGCCGAGGACCGCCCACTGCGTGCGCCCGAGGGCGAGCAGCGCGTCGCCGCGGTGCAGGCTGTAGCTGCGGTAGCAGCGCACGGCCCTGCCGTCGCACGGCTCCGGCCACGTTGCGGCGGTAAGCTCGTCCATGAGACCTGCGCGCCGCAGGAAGTCCACGCGCGTGTGGACGGTCAGCCAGAACTCGCCGCGCTTCGCCATCGCCGCGCCGCCGACACCGATGAGCTCGGCGTGCTGGGCGGCGATGCCCTGAAAGATGGTGAAGGCCGCGAGGGGCGAGAGCTGCGCCGCGGCGTCGCAGTAGTCGGGCGTGACGGTGATGCTTTTTTCAAAAATGCCTTGCTGCATAGCTGCCTCCGATGTGCGTTCAGCTCCGCGCGCGGCGGCTCAGCTGCTGCTGCGCCGCGTGGCGGCGGCGACGCTGCGCGTTCACCACAACGTAGACCATCATAATGATGGTGATGGCGTAGGGGATGATACCGGTGAGGTCAGAGCTGACGTAGTCCTGCAATCTCAGACCGATGGCGTCGAAGAAGCCGAACATCAGCGCCGCGAGGTAGGCCTTGGCGGGATTCGCCGCGCCGAAGATGACGCAGGCGAAGGCGATGTAGCCACGGGAGTTGGACATATTTTCGGCAAAGGTGCCGTTGAGGTAGCCGAGCGACAGGTGCGCGCCCGCGAGCGCGCACAGCACGCCGCAGAGGATGCTTGCGAGCCACTTCATCTTCTCCGGCTCGATGCCGGCGGTGCGCAGCGTCTCGGGCTTTTCGCCGCTCGCACGCAGCCAGAAGCCGTAGGGGGTTTTGTAGATGAACACCCACAGCACGAGGACGAAGAGCCAGGTGAGATACACAAACAGCGAGTGACCGTTGAGCACCGCGCCGAGGAAGGGAATTTTATCCAGCAGCGGAAGGTCTAACGTCGGCAGGGAGGGGAAGCCCTTCGCGCCGGAGGTGCCGAACACGGAGCGGGAGAGATAGGTCGTCAGGCCGAGCGCGAAGGTATTGAGCGCGCAGCCGATGATGAACTCGTCTGAGCGGAACTTCACGACGAAGAGCGCGAAGAACAGGCCGACGAGCAGCCCCATAAGAAGCACCAGTCCCACGCCGCCCCAGGCGGAGGTAAAAAGATAGCTGCCGAACACGCCGAAGAACGCGCCCATGAGGATCATGCCGTCCATGCCGATGTTCATGATGCCGGCGTGCTCGGTGAGCGAGCCGCCGATGGCGGCGAGCGCCACGGGCGTGGCGCGGCGGAGCATCTCGTTAAAGGTGCCGGAGGAGAAAATGCTGGCGAGGATCGCGGAAAGGTCATCCATGTTTCAGTTCCTCCTTTAAGCGTTCTTCGGCGGCGCGCTTGGCTCTGCGGCGCTCGTGCGCCGCGGTGAGCGAGCGGGTGATGCCGCTCTCGGCGGCCATGCAGAAGATGATAACGGTCTGAATGATGAGGTAGATCTGCGAGGGGATGCCGATGAGCTCCATGCCCTGCGCGCCGATCTTCAGCACGGCGAAGAAGAGCGAGAGGAGGATGACGGTCACAGGCTTATACTGCGCGATCATGGCGACCATCAGGGCCTCGAAGTAGTAGTCCTTGCTCACGCTGTCGCGGTAAAGATGCTCCACGCCGTAGACGCGGAACATACCGACCAGACCGCACATCGCGCCGGAGACGACCATGGAGAGCAGGACGATCTGATCGGTGCGCAGACCGGAGAAGAAGGCGAAACGCGGATTCTCGCCGGTGATGCGCATTTCGTAGCCGACGGAGGTGCGCTCCATCACATACCACACAAGGAAGGCCATCACCGCCGCGGCAAACACGGCGCTGGTGAGGTTGGAGCGGGGAATGACATTGCCGAACCAGTATTGCGCGCCGAGCTGTTCGGTCGCGGCGACCATGTTCTTATTGGCGTTCTTCCACGGGCCCTTGGCGAGGTACTGGCAGAGGTAGGCGGCGATGGTGTTGAGCATGATGGTGGTGATGACCTCATTGACCTTGACCTTCACCTTCAGAACGCCGGGGAGGAAGGCGTACAGGCCGCCGACCGCCATCGCGGCGAGCGCTGCACAGATGATGACAAGGAAGCGGGGCTGTCCGTCCATCCACACGCCGACCTGCGCGGCAAAGATCGCGCCGAGGAGCAGCTGACCCTCGCCGCCGACGTTGAAGATGCCGACGCGCGCGCCGAGCACGCAGGCAAGGCCGCACACGCACAGCACCATCGCGTACTCCAGAAAGTCGCCGATGTGGCGCGCGCTGTCGAACGCGCCGGAGAGCATCGCGCCGTAGGCCTCGAGCGGGTGGAAGCCGGAGACGGCGAGGATGCCCGCGCCGATGAGGAAGGCAAACAGGATCGAGAGCAGCAGCGAGAGCAGATAGCGGTAATTCACCGCGCCTGCAAGCTTTTTCATGTCTTTGCCGCCTCCTTTCCCTCACGGTGGCCGGTCATGTACCAGCCGATCTCCTCCTTGGTGATGTCACTTGTGCGGAACTCACCGGTGATGCGCCCCTCGTACATCGTGATGATGCGGTCGGACAGGCGAAACACCTCGTCGAGGTCGGCCGAGCAGAGGAGAATGGCACAGCCGGCGTTGCGCTTTTCGATGATGCGGGTGTGGATGAATTCGATGGCGCCCACGTCCACGCCGCGCGTGGGCTGGGCGATGATGAGCACGGGGGAATCAAACGAAAATTCGCGCGCGACGACGACCTTCTGCATATTGCCGCCGGACATGGAGCCGACAGCGGTGTCGATGCCCGCGCCGCGGATGTCGAACCTCTCATAGACCTCCTCCGCGTAGCGCTCGATGGAGTTGCGCCGCTGATGAAACGCGAAGCCGCTGAAGGCCTTGTCGCGCTGCTTGCCCATGAGAAGATTGTCCGTCACGCTCGCGCTCCGGCTCACGCCAGTGGCGAGACGGTCCTCGGGAATGTGGGAGAGACCGACCTTGCGGATCTCACCCGCCGTTTTTCCGGTGACGTTCTGCCCGCAGACCTCCACCGTGCCGCGCTCGACGCGGCGCATACCGGTGATGGCCTCCAGAAGCTCGCTCTGGCCGTTGCCCTCGATGGCGGCGATGCCGAGCACCTCGCCCGCGCGGACGGACAGGCTCAGACCGTCCACGGCGACCAGCCCGCGGTCATCGCAGACCGTGAGGTCATAGACAGCAATCTGCTCCGCGCCCGCTTCGCCGGTCTTTTCCAACCGGTCGTAGAGCACCGGGCGGCCGACCATCATCGAGGCGAGCTTTTTTTCGTCCACGTCGCAGGTGTTCTCCACGCCGATGAGCCTTCCCTTGCGCATCACGCCCACGCGGTCGCTGATCGCCATGACCTCGTAGAGCTTGTGCGTGATGATGATGACCGTCATGCCCAGCTCGCGCACCACGCGGCGGATGACGGCGAACAGCTCGTCCGTTTCCTGCGGGGTGAGGACGGCGGTCGGCTCGTCCAGAATGAGAATGTCCGCACCGCGGTAGAGCGTTTTGAGAATTTCCACGCGCTGCTGAAGCCCCACGCCGATCTCGCGCACCACGGCGGCGGGATCGACCACGAGGCCGTACTCCTCCACCAGCTTCTGCGCGGCGGCCTCGGCGGCCTTGTTGTCAAAGAGCACGCCGAGCCTGCGCGGCTCGCGGCTCATAACGATGTTCTGTGCCACGGTGAAGCTGGGCACGAGCATGAAGTGCTGGTGCACCATGCCGACGCCCATAGAGATGGCGGTTTTGGGCGAGAAGCGCTCGACCTTCCTCCCGCGGATATACACCTCGCCGTTCGTCGGCTCGTGGATGCCGTAGAGAATGTTCATCAGCGTGGTCTTGCCCGCGCCGTTCTCGCCGACGAGGGCAAAGACCTCGCCCTTTCGGATGTCGAGCGATACGTCATCGTTGGCGAGCACGCCGGGGAACTCCATGGAGATATGGCGGAATTCGACTGCATTTTCCTGCAAGGCTCGTTACCTCACTTTCTTTGGAATAGAGGAAGCGGCGCGGCTTTTGCCGCGCCGCAAGGGAAGCGCATGAAATTACGCGCGCGTCGTCTCCACGACGATCTCGCCGGAGGCGATCTTCGCGGCCAGCTCCTCGACAGCGGCCTTGACCTCGTCGGGGACCTGCTGCGTCATGCCGCTGTCGCCGTAGCCGATGCCGACGTAGCCGGTCGCCATGTCGGCGGTCCAGGTGGTGCCGAAGCGGCTGTCGCCCGCGAGATAGGACTTGACGGCGTCATAGATGGAGCTGCCGACTTCCTTCTTCATGGAGCAGATGATGACCTCGGGGTCGATGTACTTCTGGTCGCTGTCCACGCCGATGGCGTAGAAGCCCTTCTCCTTGGCGGCCTCGAACACGCCGTCGCCGCAGGCGGAGGCGATCTGGAAGATGACGTCCGCGCCCTGATCGTTCAGCGCGATGGCGCAGTCCTTGCCGACGGCGGGATCGTCGTAGGTGTTGGAGTAGTTCTTCACCACGCTGATCTCCTTGCCGTTCTCGGTGCCGTAATACTCGGCGCCCTGCGTGTAGCCGACGATGAAGTCGTTGATGGTGTCGGCATCCTCGCCGCCGACCGCACCGACCACGCCGGTCTCGGAGACCGCGGCGGCGATGTAGCCCGCGAGGAAGCTGCCCTCGTTCTGGGCGTAGGTGATGTTGAGCACGTTGGATACGGGCGCGCTGGTGGCGTTATCGACCCAGATCCAGTTGACCTCGGGATAGTCGGGCGCGATGGTCTCGACGTTGTAGAACTCCCAGCCGACGCACACGACGATGTTCGCCTTCTCGGCGGCGTTCTTCATCTGAATGTCGTGGTTCTCGTTGTTGCACTCGATGACGATGGGCGTCACGCCGAGGTCGGCGACCATGCGGTCCAGGCCCTCCTTGGAGGAGTCGTAGAAGCTACGGTCGCCGAGCTTGCCCGCCACGACCAGCGCGACGGTCAGGCCCTCGGTCTCGCCGTTGGGGTCGGGGCCGGGGGTTGGAGCATTTTCCTTCTTGCCGCAGGCGGCAAGGCTGAGCACCATGACGGCGCACAGCAGCACAGAGAGTAGCTTTTTCATTCCAATTTACCTCTTCAAAACATTGTAGTCTCTGCGCGGCGGATGCAGGAGAGCCGCGCAGGTATGCTCTATTATAGGCATTCCCGCGCGGCTTTGCAAGACATATCGCAAAAATCGCGTTGTATTTTGTGATCAGGAGGGCGTTTTTTCGCCCAACGCTCCGCGCAGCGTGCGCCAGCCGAGCATGGCACACTTCACGCGCGCGGGCATATGGGAGACGTCGCGCAGAGCCGAGGCCTCCTCGAGGCTGTCAATCTCCTCCTCACTCGCCTCGCCGCGGATCATGCGCAGAAAGAGGTCGCCAAGCCGCAGAGCCTCCTCGCGGCTCTTGCCGACGATCATACCGAGCATGATGTCTGTGGAGGCCTGCGAGATGGCGCAGCCGTCGCCGACAAAGGCCCCGTCGGCGATGGTATCGCCATCGAGCTTGAGCTGGAGCTGAATTTCGTCGCCGCAGCTCGGGTTCACGCCGTCGAGCACGAGGTCGGCGTCCGGCAGGTCGTGCTTGAACTCCGGGCGGACGTTGTGCTCGGTAAGGATCTCGTTGTAGAAAGGATTAGTCGTCATAGCCCATGCGCCCCCTGACGGTGGATAGGCTGCCGACCAGCCGGTCCACATCGGTTTTGTCATTATAGAATGCGAAGCTCGCGCGCACTGTGGCGTGATAGCCGAGGAAGTGGTGGAGCGGCTCGGCGCAGTGATGCCCCGCGCGGACAGCCACGCCGTCGGCGGCAAGCAGCTCGCTCACGTCGTGCGGGTGGACGTTGTCCACCACAAAGGTCAGGATGCCGTTGTGCTCCTCCGCCTTGTCCGAGCCGAGGATGCGGACGTGTGGCAGCGCGCGCATTCGTGCGAGGGCGTCGGCGGTGACGGCCAGCTCGCGCGCGTGGATGGTATCGAAGCCGACGCGCTCCACATAGTCGATGGCGGCGTGCAGGCCCGCCGCGCCCGCGGCGTTGACGGTGCCGGCCTCAAATTTGTGCGGCGCCTCGGCAAACACCGCGCCCTCGCGCGTGACGGACTCGATCATCTCGCCGCCCGTTAGAAACGGCGGCATCTCCTCCAGAAGCTCGCGCCGCCCGTACAGCGCCCCGATGCCCATAGGCCCGTAGAGCTTGTGGCCGGAGAAGGCGAGGAAGTCCGCACCCAGCTCCTGTACGTTGACCGGCAGGTGCGGCGTGCTCTGCGCGCCGTCCACCACCAGCACCGCGCCCACGCGGTGCGCCAGCTCCGCGACCGCGCGGATAGGGTATTCGCGTCCGAGCACGTTCGAGACCTGCTGCAGCGCGACGACCCTTGTCCTTGCCGTGATGAGCGCTCCGACCTTGTTGGGGTCCAGACTGCCGTCCGGCTCACATTCCATGAACTTGAGCTGCGCGCCGGTCTGACGGCAGACCATCTGCCAGGGAAGGATGTTGCTGTGGTGCTCCATCGTGGAGATCAGGATCTCATCGCCCGCCTTGACATGGCTGAGCCCGTAGCTGTAGGCCACAAGGTTCAGCCCCTCGGTCGTGTTGCGGGTGAAGACGATCTCCTCGCTCTGCGCCGCGCCGAGAAAGCGGGCAACGGCGGCGCGGGCGCTCTCGAGCGCTTCGGTCGCCTCGATGCTCAGCGGGTAGAGCCCGCGCAGGGGATTGGCGTTGTGGCGCGTATAGAACTCCCGCTCCGCGTCCAGCACACACTGCGGGCGCTGGGCGGTGGCGGCGCTGTCGAGATAGGCGATGTCACGCTGCGCGAGCAGCGGGAAATCGGCTTTATAATTCGTGCTCATTCGCGTTCCTCCTTCGTACACAGGACCTGCGCGAGCGCACCGAGGGCGCGCGCGGAAAAGGCTTCGTCCTCTGCCATGCGCGCGAGCCGCTCCACGGCGGCGCGGGCGAGGATGGCTTCGGCGGCGGCGCGGTCGATGCCGCGGCTGGCAAAGTAAAAGAGCGTGTCCTCGTCCAGCTCGCCGATGGTCGCGCCGTGGCTGCCCTCGACGTTCTCCTCGGCGCAGAGGATGACGGGGACAGTCTTGTTTTCCGCGTCCCCGCCGAGGAGCAGGACGGTCTCGTTTTCGCTGCCGACCGAGCCGGCGGAGCCGCGCTTGAAGTCGATGGTGCCGCGGAAGACCTTTTTCGCGCGCTCCATCAGCGCACCGGAAGCGTGGATCTCGCTCGCAGTGCTTTTGCCGAGCTGCTCAACGGTCAGATCAATGTCCGCCGTGTCACTCCGGCGGGCGAGGTAGCCGAGGTCGGCGCGCAGCGCCGCGCCATCGCCCGCAAGGGAGATCTGGTGGTCGGCATAAACAGCGCCGTCGCCGAGCTGGAGGGAGATAAGGTCGAGCTTCGCGTGTTCGGCGAGCTGCGCGCTCAACTCGTGGCGCAGCACCGCGCCCCGCGCGGGATTCAGAAGCTGCACGACGCGAAGGTGCGCGCCCTCCGCCGCTGTGAGCCTGAGCTCCGCGGCAAGGGGCTGCGCGGCGGTGCAGACCTCAAAGACGGTCAGCTCCGCGCCCGCCTCAGCGGTCACGGTATAGACGCGGCGGCCGTAGGCCGCGCCGCCGTCCGCAGCCTCGATGCGGAGAGGGGCGTTTTCGCCGGAAACGGCGGTGAAGCGCTCGTTCGAGAGCAGCGCCTCCGCGTCCGTGTCCCAACGGACGGCGGCCTCGTTCACGCCGAGACGGTTCCAGGTGCGCGAAGCGGGACGGTTGACATAAATCGTTTTTTCCATATCGTTCGCTCCTTTCGCTCAGCCGATGCTGCCTTTCATCTCAAGGCGGATGAGGTTGTTCATTTCCACGGCGTATTCCAGCGGCAGCTCCTTGGACACGTTGTCCGCGAAGCCGCTGACGATCAGGGCGCGGGCGTCCTCCTCGCTCATCCCCCGGCTCATGAGATAGAACACCGCGTCGTTGCTGATCGCGCCGATCCTGGCCTCGTGGCCCACGGCAGCGTCGCGCGTCTTGATATCCATGGCGGGGATGGTGTCCGAGCGCGATTCGGAGTCCAGCATCAGGGACTGGCAGGAAACTGCGCTTTTCGCGCCCTTTGCGCTCTTTTCCACCACGACGCTCGAGCGGAAGGTGCTCACGCCGCCGCTTTTGCTGATCGAGCGCGTGTTCATATAGCTGCTGGTGTTTTTGCCGACATGGACGACCTTTGCGCCCGTGTCGAGATCCTGCCCCGCGCCGGCAAAGGTCACGCCGGTGAACTCCATGCGGGAATCGTCGCCCTTGAGGATGCTCATGGGGTACAGGCAGCCGACGTGCGAGCCGAACGAGCCGGACACCCACTCGATCGTGCCGCCCTCCTCCACCAGCGCCCGCTTGGTGTTGAGGTTATACATATTCTTCGACCAGTTCTCGATGGTCGAGTAGCGCAGCCTGGCATTCTTTTTGACGTAAAGCTCCACGCAGCCCGCGTGGAGGTTCGCCACGTTGTACTTGGGAGCGGAGCAGCCCTCGATGAAGTGCAGGCTCGCGCCCTCGTCCACGATGATGAGCGTGTGCTCGAACTGGCCCGCGCCCTTGGCGTTGAGCCGGAAGTAGGACTGGAGCGGAATGGAGAGGTGTACGCCCTTGGGGACATACACGAACGAGCCGCCGGACCACACCGCCCCGTGGAGCGCGGCAAACTTGTGGTCGCGCGGGGTGACGAGCTTCATGAAATACTTGCGCACCATGTCGGCATACTCGCCCTTGAGGGCGCTTTCCATATCGGTGTAGACTACGCCTTCGGCGGCGACCTCGTCGCGCACATTATGGTAAACCAGCTCGGAGTCGTACTGCGCGCCCACGCCGGCGAGCGACTTGCGCTCCGCCTGCGGGATGCCCAGACGCTCGAAGGTATCCTTGATGTCCTGCGGCACGTTCGCCCAGTCGTTCTGCATCTTCGTGTTCGGGCGGACATAGGTGGCGATGTGGTCGATGTCCAGCCCCTCGAGCGAGGGGCCCCAGTCGGGCAGGCGCAGCTCGTTGTAGATCTGGAGCGATTGCAGCCGGAACTGCTGCATCCACACGGGGTCGCCCTTTTCCTTGGACAGCTTGTCCACGATCTCCGACGTCAGACCGGACTCCATGCGGTAGGCGTCGTGCTCCGCGTCGCGGATGTCGTAAATGCTGCGGTCTACGTCCGCGACGTAGGTTTTTTCTCTGTTCTCTGCCATGCCAATGTCACCGCCTTACTCCGTCTTCAGGCTGCCGAAGCCCTTTTCGTTGAT
>CEAB01046512.1_pt1 | contig 35967 bp, 34 predicted proteins | sample 557651 | NCBI WGS metagenome assembly CEAB01 (sample SAMEA3182046, study PRJEB8094) | gut metagenome | biome: human; feature: gut; material: Stool; isolation source: human stools | place: Canada | collected 2011-11-15
AGCTCTCCGGCGGTCAGCAGCAGCGCGTGGCTCTGGCGCGGACGCTGAACCAGAACCCGAAGATCATTCTTGCCGACGAGCCTGTCGCCTCGCTTGACCCCATCACGGCAAAGCAGGTCATGCAGGACTTTGTCCGCATCAACAAGGAATATAAAATCTCGATTCTGCTCAACATCCATCATGTGGACCTGGCGCTCAAATACTGCGACCGCGTCATCGGTATCCGCGCAGGCGAGATCGTCTTCGACGGTCCTGCCAGCACCATCACACAGGAGCAGATCGACGAGGTCTACAACGGCGCCAAGGCGCCCACCATGGGCGAGGGCGAAGGCGAGCTGAAGACCGCCAAGGCAGAGGGCTGAGCCATGGACGAAAACAACACCTCCAGCCTCATGAAGCTCACGCTTTATGACCGCATCTTCAAGCCCCAGACCATCACGCTTTCAAACGGTCACTCGGTCCAGCGCCGCAGAAGCAGAGCGCCGCTGATTGTTCTGTTTCTGGTTGTGATCATCTGGCTGTCGCTAAAAATGACGGGCTTTGATCTGCATGTGGTCATTACCAAGTTCCGTAAGATGGTTGATCTGCTTGAAAAGATCTTCCAGCCCGACTGGACCTTCTTCCCGAAGGTTATCTCGCCGCTGATCGACACGATCAAAATGTCGATTCTCGGCACGGTTATCGGCTGCGTGCTGGCGCTGCCGGTTGCGATTCTCTCGTCCAGCAACATCAATAAGAGCCTTCCCGTCGTGTGGCTGATCCGGTTCATTCTGGGTCTGATCCGGACGCTTCCGACGCTGATTATTGCGCTTGTCTGCGCGCTCATCTTCTCGCTCGGCACCTTCTCCGGCACAATTGCCATTGCCGTTTTTACCTTCGGCATTGTGGCAAAGATGCTCTTCGAGTCGATTGAAACGATCGACATGGGTCCGTTTGAGGCGATGGAGGCGCTCGGCGCGAACAAGTTCCAGGCATTCTGGTCTGCCTGTGTGCCGCAGATTCTGCCGGTCTACCTGAGCCACTGCCTGTACTGCTTCGAGATGAACGTGCGCGCGTCCGCCATTCTCGGTTACGTCGGCGCAGGCGGTCTCGGCATTACCATCAACGAGCGCATCGGCTGGCGCGATTACAACAGCCTCGGCACGGTTCTGCTGTCGCTGTTCGTGGTCGTCGTTGTCATCGACTTCTTCAGCGAATATCTTCGCAAGAAGCTGAGCTGAAAGGAGTGGTGAACATGGAAAAGAAAGATAAGATTGCCATGCTCGAGCAGTCGCTCGACCGCAAGCTCACGACGCTTGAAATGTACGCCAACCGCCCGCGCAAGTGGGTGCTGTATCTTGCCATCACGCTCGCAATCGTGCTGTTGGTCGGCTGGTCGGCAGACGACATTCACTTCACGGGTCTGACCGCCACCGGCACGGAGGTTGCAAAGGGCGTTGTCCATGGTGTGTTCCATCCCGACATCAACCTGCTCTTCGGCACCGGCGACTCGGATGTGCCGTATCTGCTGCTGCAGACGATGGCGATTGCCGTCCTCGGCACAATTTTCGGCGCGATTCTCGCAATTCCGTTTGCATTTCTCGCCTCGTTCAATATCATGCCGAAGGCCGTCGCGTACATCGTCCGCATTCTGATTCTCATGATCCGCACGATTCCGTCCATTGTCTGGGCGCTGATGTGGATTCGTGTGACAGGTCCGGGTGCGGCATGCGGCGTCATTACGCAGTCCGTGTGTTCAATCGGCATGATCTCCAAAATGTACATCACCGCCATTGAGGACCTCGACACGCACATCCTCGAAAGTCTGGATGCCATGGGCTGCACGCCGTTCCAGAAAATCCGCTACGGCGTTCTGCCGCAGCTGACGGCGAGCTTCATTTCCACGACGATCTACCGCTTCGACATCAACCTCAAGGACGCTACCACGCTCGGCATCGTCGGCGCAGGCGGCATCGGCGCTTCGCTGGTGCAGTGCCTCAACTCCCGCCGCTGGGGTATGGTCGGCTCGTTTGTCTGGGGTCTGATGGTGCTGGTTCTGATCATCGAACTCATTTCCACGCGCATCCGCAGAAAGCTTGCGCACGGCGAATAAAACCTGTTTGAGGGCGCTTATGCGCCCTCAAAATATCCTCTCAGAAAACGGAACGATATTCCATGGAACGACATCTTACGATTTATTATACCAGCGACATTCACGGCTGCTTCTCGCCGGTCCGGTACGCAACCGGAGAAAGAACGCCGTCCGGGCTTGCCAACTGTCTGTCGCAATTTCAAAAAGACGGCAACACCTTGATCATTGACGGCGGAGACACCCTGCAGGGCAGTCCCCTCACCTACTACCTAAGCCACGAGATACACGACGTCACCACGCTCCCGGCGCAGCTTCTGAACCTCGGCAGCTACGATTTTGTGACGCTTGGAAACCACGACTTTGACTACGGCAAAGAGGTCATTGAGCGGTATCTGGACAGCCTGCATGCCGTCTGCCTGTGCGCGAACGTCGAGGGCATCCGCGGCGTGCAGAAAACCACCGTCGTCACGATGGAAAACGGGCTGCGTGTGGGCTTGACCGGCATCATCACGCCCTTTGTCACGCAGTTTGAAACACCGGAAAACATGGCAGGCATCACCGTGACGGACGCCTTTGCGGCGGCATGGCAGGCACTTTCCGAGCTGCGCCGCAAGCAGGTCGACCTCACCGTCTGCATCTACCACGGCGGGTTTGAGGCAGATGTGAAAACCGGAAAAATTCTCTCGCAGACGGGGGAAAACCAGGGCTGGCGCATCTGCCGCGAGCTGGGCTTCGACGTTCTTCTCGCCGCGCACCAGCACATGGAGGCGGAAAACCTTCAAATCGGCGGCACCTACACCTGCCAGCCGCCGGAAAAGGCAGCGAAATTCATCCGCATGAACATAACCGCCGATCGCGGCAGCGTCCATGCCGTTTCCCGTCTGGTTCCGGCAGGAGATCAGCCGCTTCCTGCGGCAATGGAGGCAATCGCGCCTACGGAAAAGCAGCTGAACGAGTGGCTTGATACGCCCGTCGGTCGGTTGGATACACCGCTTCCCGGCGGAGCACCGCTTGCGCTGGCGGCAAACGGATCGCTGCTTGCAAACTTCTTCAATCAGGTCCAGCTTGCCGTCTCCGGCGCAGACATCTCCGTGACGAGCCTTTCCAATCAGGTATCCGATTTCCCGCAGAACGTCACCATCCGCGCAATCATCTGCGCCTATGCCTTCCCGAACACACTCAAGACCATCCGTGTGACCAGAAAGGTCTTGATGTCCGCTTTGGAGCGGAGTATGGCGTATTTTGACTTTGCACCGGACGGCAGCCTCTGCGTAAGCCGGGCATTTCTGGAGCCGATCGTCCAGCATTTCAACTACGACTACTTTGCAAATCTTACCGTCACGGCAGATCTGAAGCAGCCGGCAGGCGCGCGCGTTGTATCGATCGTCTATCAGGGTTCGGAGCTGCCGGAGAACAGAGAACTGACGCTCTGCCTCAACAACTACCGCGCCTCCGGCGCAGGCGGCTACGAGGCATATAAAGCCTGTCCGCTTCTTGCCGAGCAGCCGACAGAAATCTCGGAGCTGATCATGCAGTACGTCGAGCGCGAACGGGAAATCACCGTCGACAAAACGCAGTGGCTCCATCTGATCCACGCATAAAAACGCCGCTTTCGCGGCACAGGAGGAAATAGTATGGAAAACAACGTATTCAAGGTCGTCTTACTGCAGGCGCTTCCTGCCTCGGGTAAATCGGAGGTCCGCAATTTCATGGCAAATATCGAGCCTGAGCGGCTGAAGCAGGAGTTCCACATCGGAGAAAATCTGCAGCTCGACGATTTCCCCTATGTCCATATGATGCGCCGCATCGACAATGAGCTGCAGGCAATGGGGCACGCGCGCGTATTCTACCCCGGCGAAGAGCCGTTCATCGACGGTCGCGATTGGGGCACGCTCTGCTGCCTGCTGAACGAGGATTATCACGATCTTCTGAACCGCAATGTCCAGAAACCGGATTCCGCGGCGCAGCTGCTCTTCGACCGCTACGACCGCGCCGCGCAGATTGCGGGGCTTGCGCCCCGTCTCGGGCTTCTGCCGGAGGATGTGCGCAAAAAGCTTGCCGAAAAGCTGGAAGACGAAGCTGCCGCAATGCTCCGCGAAAAGCAGGCGGCTTACCCGGATTCCTTTGAGGGCAAGACCATCATCATCGAGTGCGCACGCGGCGGACCGGATGGCGCGTCGATGCCGCTGACAGGCTCGAACGGATATCAGTATTCGCTGCCGATGTTCTGCCCGGAGATTCTGGAAAACGCCGCAATTTTGTATATCTGGGTCACGCCTGAGGAATCGCGCCGCAAAAATGCCGACCGCGCCGACCCCAATGACCCCGGTTCGAACCTCCACCACGGTGTGCCGCTGGCAGTCATGCTCGGAGAATACGGCTGCGACGATATGGAGTATCTGGTGAAGACCAGCGATGTTCCGAACACCGTGCGAGTTCCCGCGCACGGCACGACCTATCATGTGCCGATCGGCATCTTCGACAACCGCGTGGATAAGACCTCGTTCCTGCGTGCCGAGCCGGACGCATGGGACGAAGCTAAGGTGCAGGAGGTTACAACTGCCATCCGCGAGGCGACCGACGCCATGTGGAGCCACTATCAGAAATAAGCACTTGGAAATCGAAAAGCCGGAGAGCGTTGCTCTCCGGCTTTTGTGCGATTTCTTATTTCGACTTTTTCCTGTAAACAGACAGCGCCGCCATCAGCGCGCCGTACAGAACGCCCGCAATCGCCCAGATAAACCAGCTGTACTGCGGCTGACCATTGCCGTTCGGACCAAATGTGTAAAACAGGAACGCCGCCGTAACCACCAGCCAGTATGCTGCGCTGACCGCGCCGACGAGGCGGCTTTTCGCTTTGCTCTCGCGTGTGTAGTCGCCCTGTTCCAATAGCTTATCGACCGCGCCGCGCATGGAGCCCGTGCGCACCAGAAGCAGGCACGCAATGCCGACCAGAAGCAGCAGCGCGCAGACCGCGAGGCTGTAATACCCATCCGGAACCCCCGGCACACACATCAGCGCAAACAGCGGAAGCACGGACAAAATGCACAGGACGACACCGAGGGTATTCTGTCTTGTACAGAAGGACGCCATTTCACGCTGCATGCGGAGCGCCTGCTCCCGCGCACCGCTGTCCGGCTCGACGGGCTCTCGCTCCAAATATTCAAACTCACGCAGCTTCCCGCCAGCCGTCAGCAGCAGCGCCACGCCTGCCGCGACCATCACCAGCAGCACGCAAAGTCCAATGCCTGTGCAGACTGCCTCCGAAAATCCCAGCTTAAAAATTGTGCTGCATGCCGGAAGCCCAATGAGCACAATCGAGGACCATACGCAAAGTGCCACACCAAATGTCGTCTTCGGAATCGCTGCCGTCTGCAGCTGCAAATAGCGTCTGGCTTCTTCCTGCGTCACGTGCCGCGGCTTTACCGTCTGCTCTGCTGTCACGGGAACCGGCGCGCTCTGTGCCTGCTCGTCTTTGAGAAGATAATCCGTGCTGACGCCGAGCGCTTCGCTCAGCTGCACCAGCTTATCCAGATCCGGCATCGACTGCGCACTTTCCCATTTGGAAACCGCCTGCCGCGTCACCATCAGCTTCTCGGCAAGCTCCTCCTGCGACCAGCCCTTCTGCTTGCGAAGGGCAGATATTTTTTCTGAAAACGTCATGCTTTCCTCCTGCTGCCGGGATTGCCCGGCTGATTTGATGGCAATATCTTACCATACCGCGCGGTTGCGGGCAAGAAAAGAGCCTGCTCATTTGTCAACCAGCAGTTGCGTTTGCGTTTTTCCGGGCAGAATTTACAAAAGCGCCCCGCATTTTTGTGCAAGGCGCTTGTGTTTTAGAAGATATCGCCGAGCATGGATTTTTCAGCGAACAGAGCGGTCGCGCCGCCGGTATGCCAGAAGACGACGTTGCTGCCCGGCTCGACCTTGCCGGTGCGGATGTGGTCGATCAGACCGGCAAGCGCCTTTCCGGTGTAGACCGGGTCTACGAACAGACCCTCTAACCGTGCAAGCATCTTGATTGCCTCGCTTGCCTTTTCGTTCGGCTGCTCATAGCCGGGCAGATAGTAGCTGTTGTCCATGTGAAGGTCCGTGTCGCGGCTGACGCGCAGGTCGCTGCCGAGGTCCGCGAGGACCTGATTGGCAAGATTCTGCACCTTCGTCAGATACGCATCGTTCTTCGGGCTGACGGTGATCGAACGAATCTCCGCTTGAGAGCCGACAAGCTTTCTGCCCGCATGAAGACCTGCCATCGTGCCGCCGGTTCCGGTCGCATGGTAGACATAATCTGCCGTCAAGCCCATTGCGTCCATCTGCTCTGTCAGCTCAACAAAGCCGTTTGCAAAGCCGATCGAGCCGACGTGGCTCGCACCGCCCATCGGAACGTCGTAGCACGGCGTGCCGGAAGCGGTCAGTTCTGCCGCATGCTTTGCGCCCATGAGGAACGAGCGCGCCTCGGCGTCATCTTCGGTCTCGCCGGGTTCAATGTCCACGATGTGAATTTCCGCACCCATGACCTGATCGAGCAGCAGGTTCGCGCGCACATCCTCCTTGTCAGGCTTTACAACCGCAGTCAGATACAAAATCGGCTCCAATCCGCAGCGGCGGCAGGCGGAGACAGTTTCCATCGCGTGGTTCGACTGTGTCGCGCCGTAGGTGACGACTGCCTTGCAGCCCTTGGCAACGGCATCCCCCAGCAGGAATTCGAGCTTGCGGATTTTATTGCCGCCAAACAGATTCATGCCGGTAAAATCGTCACGCTTGATATACAGGTTCACGCCGAGCGCCTTGGACATGCTGTCCAGCTTATAAAACGGCGTCGGGAAAAAGCCCAGCTGCACGTGCGGGACAGGCGCAAAGAGCGCCTTTGCCTTCTGAATGCTTTCGTTCATAAAAATACGCTTCCTTTCAGGAGATATATAGGATGTCAGTTTTTGAGACTCTGCAGCGGCGCGGGGATTCTGCCGCCGCGGGCAATAAAGTCCGCGCTGGACGCCGCGTGAACCGGCATAACGGGCGCGGAGCCGAGGAGCCCTCCCATCTCGACCATGTCGCCGACGTTTTTGCCTTCGACGGGAATCACGCGCACGGCGGTCGTCTTGCTGTTGACCATGCCGATTGCCGCTTCGTCCGCAATGATGGCGGAGATGGTCTCTGCCGAGGTATCGCCCGGAACGGCAATCATGTCCAGCCCCACCGAGCAGACGCAGGTCATTGCCTCCAATTTGTCAATCGTCAGCGTGCCGTCGAGCGCCGCGGCGATCATGCCCTCGTCCTCCGAGACCGGAATGAACGCGCCGGAAAGACCGCCCACATGACCGGACGCCATCACGCCGCCCTTTTTGACCGCGTCGTTGAGCATTGCCAGCGCGGCTGTCGTTCCATGCGTGCCGCAGACGGCAAGTCCCATTTCCTCCAGAATCCGCGCCACGCTGTCGCCGACCGCGGGCGTGGGGGCAAGGGACAGATCGACGATGCCAAACTCGGTGTTCAGACGTTTCGACGCCTCAGCAGCCACCATTTGTCCCATACGGGTAATCTGGAAGGCAGTCTTCTTGATCGTCTCGGCGACAACGTCAAACTTTTCACCCTTGCAGAACTGCAGCGCATGATGAACCACGCCAGGTCCGGAAACGCCGACGCTCACGACACACTCCGCCTCGCCGACACCGTGGAATGCGCCAGCCATAAAGGGATTGTCCTCTACCGCATTGCAGAACACGACGAGCTTTGCGCAGCCCAGACCGTCCTGCTCGCGCGTCAGATGCGCCGTTTCCTTGATGATTCTGCCCATCCGCGCCACCGCGTCCATGTTGATGCCAGCTTTCGTCGAGCCGACGTTCACGCTCGAGCAGACCAGATCCGTCTGCGCCAGCGCCTGCGGAATCGCGCGCAGCAGCTTTTCATCGCCCGAGGTGAAGCCCTTCTGCACCAGCGCGGAAAAGCCGCCGATGAAGTCGACGCCGCACGTTTTTGCAGCCCTGTCCATCGTGAGGGCAAAGGGCACAAAGTCCTCTGTCTGACAGCTTCCGGCGACAAGCGCCATCGGCGTGACGGAGATGCGCTTGTTGACAATCGGAATGCCGAACTCGCGCTCAATGGACTCGCCCGTCTGGACGAGGTTTTCCGCCTTATGGCAGATCTTATCGTAAATCTTTTCGCAGCAGCGCCCGACGTCCTCGCTCGCGCAGTCGAGCAGCGAGATGCCCATCGTAATCGTGCGGATGTCGAGATGCTGCTTGTCGATCATATCGATCGCGTCAATGACCTTCTGTAAACTCGGCATGGCGGCACCTCAAAGCTTATACATCGCGTCGAACATGTCCTCGCGCTGGATGCGGATAGAAAGAGTCTTGCCCTCCGCGCAGGTTTTCAGAAGCTCCGAAACCTCATCGAGCGGCTGCTTGCAGCCGGACAGGTCCGTCACCAGCATCATGGTAAAAAAGCCGTCCATGATCTTCTGGCTGATTTCAAGAATGTTGATGTTGCAGGCGGCAAGCTGGCTGCACACGTTTGCAATAATACCAACCTGGTCCTTGCCGACAATGGTCACAATTGCTTTCATTTGTTTCCTCCGCTTTCTTCGGCGGGCAGTATCTGCCCATTGCCGTAAAATCTGCCTCTATTATACTCATTTGCCTCCGGTCCGGCAAGACGCCGGAAACCGAAAATTTGCCGAATTTTACGCGCCGGTTCCGGTAATTTCTGAACGGTACACCAAATCGTCCGCCTTCTTTTCGCGTCTGCAAAATGTGAAAGCGCCCCCTCCGAAATGCTTCGGAGGGGGCGCTCTATTTGATGATTCTGTTTATCGGAGCGCACTTAAAACGCTGTCCGGCACCTCGGGCATTTCCGCGTCCACAAAGGTGATATCCGCCGCTACATCGGCGCTTGCGCTTGTGAGCAGCACCTTCACAGAGCCGCCGCAGGAAATACGAAGGCTTACAACCGTGTCATCTTCAATCGTAACCTCTGCAAAGCTGTCGGTAAAGTCGATTTCGAGCTTCTCCGCCTCCGGTGCAACCGCCGCGAGCATGTCATCCATAGCGCGGCTGCTGAGCGAGACGCGATAGGTGTAGACACCGTCCTGCTCTTCGCTTGTAAAATCACCCTCTAAACAGACGAGATAGACAATATCCAGCAGCTTTGCCGTTCCGGTCAGGCTGCGTGCATCACCGGACGCTTCCTCGCCGTCTGCCGTGACAGCGCTTCCCGTGTCGGAGAAGAAGATATTGAGCCCGCTTTTGTTGATGCAGTTGACCGTTACGCCGTCTAACGTGCTGCGGTAATAGCGCAGCGCATTTTTTACGACGACCGGACCGCAGTCGACCGACACATCAAGATCTGCCGCAAGGGTCTGGCGGGAGAGCAGGTTCGACCAGCCGTTTATGAGCCGGAACAGATCGTCGGTAATGACCGGCAGCTCGCCGTCTGCATAGGTTTTGTCAAGGCTCTCCAGCACCGCATCCGGCACAGAGAAATTCGCCGCCGCGTCAAACCCGTCGAGCGTCACGTTAAGCTGGAACGGTGTCTGCGCCTGGTCCTTCAGTGTACCGGAGGCGGAGATTGTGACTTTCTCCACACTGCCGTTTTCCATATGGACCTCTGCCGAAAGCGTCTGCCCGTCCGGGAGTCTGCCGCCCGTTTCCGGCAGGAGAAGCCCCACAAGTGTCTCCGCGCCATCAGTGTCCACGCTCACGCCGTAGACGGTTTCGTCTCCGTTTTTGAGTGTTGTAAAGCTGGTCTGCTGATAAATCGACGTCAGATTCGACAGAATTGCGGAATAATCCGGGAATTCGGACGTGAGCTGATACGCCGTGCCGTTTTCCAGCACCACAAGGTTCTCCGCGTAATAAAGCGGCAGATCATCGAAGCCCACGCGCGTCACGCGGTGTCCGCCCGCCGTTTTCCGCTCGACACTTGCCGAAAGCTCAAAGGCTTCCTCGCCCATGTCTGCATCCAGCAGCAGGTTCATTGAAAGCTCGGGCGACTGGTTCAGCTCTGCCAGCGCCTGATAGGGAGCGAATTTACTGCGGATGACAAAAAAGTACACCGAAGCCGCCGCTGCCGCCAGCGCCAGCAGCATCAGAAGCACCGTCAGCCAGACCGGGAATTTTTTCTTTTTCACCTGTCCGTCCGGGTTTTCCCCGCCTTCTGGCGCGGTCTGCGTCTTCCGGCGGCGCTTTGCCGCCTTCGAAAGCAGAACAATCAGCAGCGCGATGAGTCCCAGAATCAGAACCGCCAGAATCGTCCAGACCCACCAGATGTGCAGCACCGAAACGACTGCAATCTCCGCCTGCGAACCGGAAATATCGAAGGTCAGATAGCTGCCGAACGTATCTGCCTGCGCGCGCTTCCAGCCGCCGTCCTGCCGGACGAAGACCGCAAGGTGCCGCGTCGACTCGCTCGGCGAGAGGTAGTGCAGCGTGTGGACCGCCTCCCCGTCGTCTGGAATGCTCACGCTCCATTGCTCGACAATCTCCTTCGTGATAGGCGCGGAGAACCATGTGTACCACGGATTGACCGACATGTAATGGCTGACTGCCTCGGAAAGCCCCGCGCTGACCGGGCAAAGCCCGGAGTTGGACAGAGCCATCGTCTGCGTGGTCAACTGCGCGTCGGCATCATAGTCGCCGTCGACAAAGAACACCGCCCGTCCGCTGTCACGGCGCACCTCACCCGGTACCGTCGTCACATAGCGCGTATAGACTGCCGTCACGGTGGTGTCAAAGTGCAGGTCTGTAAGGTCCGTCACGTCCCACTGCCCGTAGTAGCCGTCCTTCTCCGGAATGTCCGGGTAGATCGTTTCGTCAAACGAATCGCCGTATTGGAAGGTCTGTATCTTCAGCGTTTCCTCGTCTGCCACGAAGCGAAGCTCCAGCTGGCGCATGCCATCCGGAACTGTCGGAACATCGAGCAGCTCGTCATAGCTGATCGGCTCTGCCTTGCCGGTCCGGCTCACGGTATCCAGACCCGAGAGCGTATCGGAAACAAAATAGTTATCGGCAAACTCTCCCGCATCCGAACCAGAAACTGCGCCGGAAAACTGCGCCGCATCCGTGATTTTTACCATGCTGTAGCAGCCCGTCACGGTGCTGGAGCTGCCTGAGACCGTCTGCGCGGCGCCCGCGCCGACAATACCGCCGACATATCTGGAGCCGGACAGCGTGCATTTTGCGTAGCTTTGCCGCACGGTCGAGCCGGTCTGACCGGCAATGCCGCCGACATAATCGCCGGAATCGCTCGCAACGCTTCCGAAGCCGCAGCTGTCGGTGATGAGTCCCAGATCCATGCGCCCGCACACGCCGCCTGCGTAGCTGCGCTTTGCCTGGATTGCACCTTCGTTCGTGCATTCCTGAATGACTGCCTTCAATTCGTACTGCCGCTTGTATTCCGGCGACAGGTCGCTTGTCACATCGTCCTCGGGGTCGTAGCTGTATTCAATTGCCATCGAACCCGCGATGCCGCCGACGTTGATATCGCCGTCGACATACGCGCTGTTTTCGCAGCCGTGGACCTTGCCGAGGGTAATGAGGTCCACGTCGATGGCAGAGGCGTCCGTCACGACATCCTTTGCATTGCTTGCCGCATCGGACACTGCCGTTTGCAGCGTATCCGTGACCTCGCCGAACTTTTTGTTGATCTGGCGCACGTCGTCTGCCAGCTGCCCTGCCGCGCCGGAGAGCGCGCCGTTGAGGCGGCTCAGCTGCCCGGAAATGCCGCCGATGGCGGAGTTGAGGTCTCCAAGATCGGGCGCAGCGACAATCTGTGCGTTGCCGGTGAGAAGCCCGCCGGCATTCAGATCGCTTCCGGCGTCGACACCGATCGGAGAATTGTCGACCGAAACGCCCGCGCCCACACCGGAGCCGTGGTCAATCGAAATAGAACCGGGCTCGACCGAAATATCAAGTCCTGATCCATGCCCCGCTTCGCCGTCTACGGAAACGCTCGGGGGCGTCACCGTAATACCGGCAGATCCGTTTGCGCCGCCCTGCCCTGCCAGAGAGCCGTTGGCGTCGATGTTGACCTTGAGATCGCTTGCCGCGTCTGCCGCGTTTTTCACATAGTTGGACATGCCGCCGAGGCTTGAGGAAATGCTGCCTGCGCCGCCCTCAGCGTCGTCCGCCGCTTTGTCAACGAGACCGCTGAGTTCATCAAGCTGCGTCTGCAATTTGGAGAGCGTACTCTCGGACAGCTGCATCTCGATATAGGGTTCCATCTGTCCCGTGATGCCGCCGACGTCCTTACGTCCGTAGACCGCGCCTGCATTCTGGCAGACGGTAATATAGCCGCAGCTTCTTCCGGCGATGCCGCCGACATTGTAGCCCACGTGCTGATAGCCGACAATCGCCCGGTTTTCGCAGGCACGGATGGTGCCCGCGTTGTAGCCCGTAATGCCGCCGGTATCATAGGATGATAACAGTGCGTCGCCGGTGGTGAGCTTTGTCATATCGAGCGAGAAATCGAGATTCACATTTTCAAGCGAAATCGCCTGATCTCCGCTGACGGTATTGACATACGCGCCGTTGACGCAGTCGACGATCTTGCCGCGGCTGCTGCCCGCAATGCCGCCGGTCATTTTGCTGCCGGTAACTGCGCCGCCGGATTTTGACGCGCGAATGACGCCGCTTGCCGTGTTTTCGCCGACCAGTCCGCCGGTCGTGCTGCTGCCGGAAACGCTGCCGGAGAACGAGCAGTTTTCAATCTCGCCCTCGTTGCGCCCGGCAAGACCGCCTGCCGCTTCGCAGGCGCTCGATGCCTTCACACTGCCGCTGACGTTTAAGTCCTCAATGCGCGCGCCTTCCTGCACCCGCTGAAAAAGCCCTGCGACGGAGAGCCCTTCGGTCAGGCTCAAGCCGCTGATGGTATAGCCGTTACCATGGAAGGTGCCGCTGAAGCTCGCAATGGGCGTAAACGCGACGCCCTCCAGAGAAATGTCGTTTTCCAGCTCGACCGTCAGGTTCTCAGACCACGTATCAAGCCTGCAATTGGCGGAAAACTCGACCAGCTCCTCCGCCGTGGAGATGGAAATCGTTTCTTCGTCTGCTTCCACAGCAAACGCAGTTGCCGCAAGGCTCAGAAGAAGCCCCAACGTCAGCGCAAGCGCCAGTATTCTTTGGAAAAGCTTATACATGCTCCTGCGCCTCCTTTCCCGCGTCCTGCGCGCCGTCGGATGCGCTCGCCGCTTCACCTGTTCCTTCGCCGCCCGGCGGGGTATCGCCCGGCGCGCCGTCCGTATCTTCTTCCGCAGCGCCGGAAATGACGTTCAGGTCAACGTCGCCGTCGACCATCGCGCAGATCTGACCGCGCACCGTGCCGTGAATCTGACCGCGGACCATGCCGTTGACGAAGACCTTACCGGAGAGCGCCTTGTGTTCGCCCACACCCACACCCGGCATGGAGAACGAAGTCCTGTCAATAAAGCCAGTTCCGACCAGCAGAATCTGCGGCAGCACGAACATGACCAGGAAAATGGAGATCACCGTGCCGCGTCCCAGGCTCTCACCGATACCGGCAATAACCGGCTCGGACGTGAGATTGCCGATCAAAAAGCCGCAGATGGCAAGAATCGAGCCGGAGGTGATGATCGTCGGGAAAGCAAAGTTGAGCGTCTCGATGATTGCCTCCCGGCGGGACATGCCCGCCTTCAGCTCCTGATAGCGGCTGCCGATGACGATGGCGTAGTCGATGTTTGCGCCCATCTGAATCGAGCTGACAATCAGGTAGCCCAGGAAGAAGAGGTATTTGCCCGAAATGGTCGGGAACGAGAAGTTGATCCAGATACTGCCCTCGATCACGAGAATCAGCAGCAGCGGCATACCGGCGGAGTTGAAGGTGAACAGCAGCACCACCAGCACGATCAGGACCGACACGATGCTCACGACCGTGTTATCCACCGCGAAGGACTTTTCAAAGTCATATTCGTTCGTCGAATCGCCGGCTAAGTACACATCCTCGTCCGGATAATAGCTTCTGGCTATTTCCAGAATCTTGTCGGTAAATTTGTAGGTCTCGTCGCCGCTTACCGGAAGCGTCAGATAAATGAGCATGCGGCTGTAGGTGTCGCCCTGCAGCTGGTTCCTGGCGCTCTGCATCTGCACCTGCGCCTCGTGGAGCATGTCGGTCTGCTCGTCACTGAGCGTCACGATGCCGGAATCGACCTTGTCGCAGACATACAGGAACATGTCGATGAGCGGCACTTTGTAGGTCGCGATGTTACCGACCAACTCGCCGTAGCTCTCGTTTTCTGCCGCATAAGCCGCATAGACAACCTGCGCCGCCTCATAATCCAGTCCTGCAAGCTCCGCAAACTGGCGCGGCGTCAGCTTGTCGGCAAGCTTATAGCCGTCGAGCGCGTCGACGTTTGCAAGCCCCATCGTGTAGTCGACCTCGTCGTAGCTTTCCAGTTCCTTGAGCAGCTGCGCCTCTTTTTCATAGTCGCCCTTCGGAACGACGAGCGCCATCATGTTGCTGCTTGAGAAATTGTCCTCAATCATGTTTTCGGCAATCTGCGTCTCGTTGAGCTTGGGCGTCGTTAAGACGCTGTAGCCGTAGGCGTACGGGCAGTTGTTTGACAGCCGGAACGCGAAAAACAGAACGACGACAAAAATAATCGGAACAATATGCCGCGTCGCGTAATCATATGCGCCGACGAACGGAATCTTCGGCACGAAGCTCTTGTGCCCCGTTCTGTCAATCAGCGGTCCGAAGAGCATCAGAAGCCCCGGCATCACGACGAACGCCGACAAAAGCGCAAATCCGATCGATTTGATCAGGCAGATTGCCATATCGGGACCGAGCTTGAACTGCATGAACAGCATCGCGACCAGACCGCCGATGGTGGTAAGACTGCTCGCGCCAATCTCCGGAATCGCCTTGCTGAGCGCCAGAATGACCGCCTCGCGGATGGGAAGCGTCTTATGTTCTTCTTTAAAGCGGTTGCAGAAGATGATTGCGTAGTCGATGGAAAGACCCAGCTGCAAGATACTTGTGACGGAGTTTGACACGAATGAAATCTTGCCGAGCAGGTAGTTGGTGCCCTGGTTGACAATCAGACCTACGCCGAACGTCAGAATCAGGACCGGCACCTCACCGAAGGTCTCGGAGGTAAACAGCAGCACTGCGACAATGACCACCGCGACATAGACCATGATCATATTGATCTCGCGCTCGATGGTCTCCGCCTGCGCGTTTCCGAGATCTGTCTTGACGTAGACGTCCTGCCCGGATAAGTACTCCTTCACCTTGTCCAGCGATTCCAGGCACGCATCGTCCGTCTCGTCGTAGTCAAAGGTGATGCTGAACAGCGCCGAGGCGTTATTGTAGTGGTCGGCCGTTTCATCGAAGCTGATCGACTGCACGCCGCGGATTTCCTTGAGATCGTCCAGCATGCTTTCCGCGTCGGCATAGGAGATATTTGCCACCATGACCTCTGCCGTGCCGTAGGTGATAAACTCCCCTTCCATGACGTTCAGCGCTTTCTTTGTCTCGGAGTCCTCCGGCAGATAGAACGTCAGATCATTCTCCACCTCGACCCAGCCGCGGGAGAACATGGAGAAAATGACCAGAATGATGGTAATCAGGAAAAACAGATTGCGTTTGTCCACGATAAACGTCGCTAGCTTGACCATAAAGCTCTCGCCGCCGGACGAAACGCTGTTCGGTTGTTTTGCCATGCACCAGGCTCCTTCCTATGGATTTTTCTCGACGCTGCCCGCGCTTTCACCACGCAAACAGCCGACCCACTCTTTCCCGTTTGCAAAGAGCGCGCCGCAAAAATCTCTATCTTAGTCTTGAATATACCACGTTCTGTCTCAAAAAACAAGCAAAGAAAACCATTTCAATGAAAGTTCGGAATTTTGTAACTTTTCCGGTGCATTCACGGTTCAAATTTGGCGCAGATGTTCCGCTTTTCCCAAATGGTGACATAGCCCATGCGCGCCGTCTCTTTCCGCGCTCTGCCGTTTTTGCGCTCCAGCATGTTGACTGCAACGGCGGAGATTGCCATGTTGACCATGACCCACTTAAAAGCAAGCGCGTCGCTATCTGTGCGCCACATCTGGTAGACGGCTCATCGGCGCGTGGGTTTTAGAAACGTTCGGCATCAAGATGGTCATGACGTGGTGGTCTGCGATTTTTGCAACCATCGTGATCATTTTTCCGCTCATATACCGTACGGTGCGCGGTGCATTCGAAGCATTTGACGAGGCGCTTGCTTACTCCGGCAAGACGCTGGGGCTTTCCAACACCTGCATCTTCTGGCGCATCCGGCTGCCATACTGCCGGCAGGGCATTCTTGCCGGTACGGTGCTGGCGTTTGCGCGCGCGCTCGGAGAATACGACGCAACGAGCATGATTGCGGGCTACACGCCCGGAAAAACGGCAACGATTTCCACAGCCGATTCGGGTCCAATACGTGCAGCAGAAGATAACCTGCAAGCGTCGGCGGCAGCACCAGCAGAAGCTTTCCGAATGCCGGGAAGCCGGCTACGCGATTGAAAACGGCGAATACAAGATCGGACTTTGTTCCATCTCCGCCCCGGTCTTCACGCGAGACGGCACCGTTGCCTACACCACCGGTGTGATCGGCATGTTCCGCAGCATCCACTGCGACGAGTTTTCCGCCGCCGTCGAGCAGGTGCGCGCCACCGCGTCCATGATCTCTGCCGCGCTCGGCTATCGCCCCGATAGAGCTACGTAATATTTATTATGTAAACTAACTTGAAAAGAGGAGTTTTATGAGCTATACAGCAGCTGTGATTACCGTCAGCGACCTTGGAAGTCAGGGAAAGCGCATTGACACCAGCGGTCCTGCCGTCTGCGCGATGCTCGAAGGCGCGGGCTTTTCCGTCGTCCACACCGCCATTGTCCCGGATGAACAGGAAAAAATCCGCGAAGCGCTGATCGACTGCGCCGACGAGCGCCATATCGGTCTGATTGTCACCACCGGCGGCACCGGGCTTTCCCCGCGCGATGTAACGCCGGAGGCAACGCTTTCCGTTCTCGACCGCGAAATCCGTGCAATTCCCGTTGCGATGTGGGTTGAAGGTCTCAAAATCACACCGCGCGCCATGCTCTCGCGCGCTGTCGCCGGAACGAGAGGCAGCAGCCTGATTCTCAATCTGCCCGGCTCTGAAAAGGCGGCAAAGGAAAACCTTTCCGCGGTCATCGGCGCGCTGGAGCACGCAATGCATATGATTGCCGCCGAAGGGCACTAAGCGTTCTTCGGCTTTTCAAATTTTTCCGGACATGCCGCTGCGCGCTTTGCGCAAACTAAGCGTGAGGTGAAACACATGTCTCAGAAACCATCTTCCAAAAAGCCTGTCCATCTGCCCCCGGCAAAGACCTTCCCCTACTCCGCAACCCCGATGGTCAACCATTTCCCGGGAAACGCCGAGGACTGCTTCGACATGGTCAATCAATACGGCACGTACGAAATCCAGCGCACCGCCGACACGGGGAACTTCTTTCCTGCCATCGCGCAGGGGCTTCCGAAGGACGCCCATTTCAAAATCGGCAGAACCGAACTGGATCAGACGGCAAAAGAGTAAAAAGGACCCCCGGCTATGCCGGGGTCCTTCTTCATTCTAAACCCAGGTTTCCCAGATCTCCGGGCAGTAGCCCACGGTCGCCTGCTTTCCGTTGCGGACGACGGGCGTTTTCATGAGCTTCGGATTGTCGAAGACCTTGTCTTCCTTTGCCGTCTTATCGTCCATGTAGCGCATGAGATCAATCTCCGGCGCTTTCTGCTCCCAGTCAATGAGCCTGTCAATGCCGCCCACGGCGCGCAGGACACTGTCAAACTCGCCGCCCGACATGCCGTAGCGCAGCAGGTCCACAGACTGGTATTTGATTCTGCGCTCTTTGAACCAACGCTCGGCTTTTTTCGTATCGAAGCACTTGCTCTTTCCAAAAATCTGGATGTTCATCTTACTCCTCCAGCATCTCGTCCGCCTCTGCCATCGTGTCGGCAGAAAACAGGAACTCGCCTCTTGCCGAATAAACCTCAATATGACCTCTGACATACTCCATCCGATATTCCATCACACACAGCTCCCTTCGCTTTCTGGTGACAGTATATCATATGGTATGTCCCATAATCAGGACTCTTTCGCGGCATTGCGAATTTTTATCAGAACCAGCCCTCTGCCTCGCTGCGCCAGAGCGCCGTCAGCGTCAGATTTTCCTCCACGCGCGTGTTTTCATCGATCACCACGCCGTTCTCTGTGACCCAGCCAAAGAATTCATCGTCGTCACAGCTTGCCTCGAACATCGGGTCATAGTAGCTGCCCGTCTCATAGACCGCGACGTCTACATCCAAAGAGCCTTTTTCGGTCCGGAAAATCACGTAGCTGAAGCCGTCGGTGTTTCTGCCGTCATAGTCGCCGTAGAAGAAGAGCTTCAGCTCCTTAAGGCGCCGTTCGATCAGCCCGTTGTGAATTTCCGTGCCGGAGCTGCTGGTCACATGGCACCAGATGCCAAACGCCGAGGCAAACTCGTTGACGCTGTATCTGCCGGAAATGAGCAGTGCCGCCAGCCGGCTCTGGTTCTTTTCGCGCATCCAGTAGTCGCCGTTGTTGTATGTAAACGACACCAGCGCATCATATTCCTGCTCTTTCAGGCGAATGCTGTTCTTATCCAGGAACTCATCGAGCTTCGCTTCAAAGCCCTGCAGCCGCTTGCGAAGCAGCCTGTCCGCCTGCTTCTCAGTGATGCCGTCGGGGTACTCGTCTTTTTCGCAGTAGCTGCCGTAGCCGATGGAATACTGCTGATAGTCCCAGTACGCCTTCGCGGTGAAGCCCTCGCGCGCCTTGATGAACTCGACGCCTGCGTCCGTGGTGCGCAGCTCGATCGGCTCGTCGCTGTCTAAATCCTCCGGGTCGTCCGGATTGTCCGTCGAGCCGCCGTTCCGGTCTAACCGGTAGGCGTAAATCCGGCTGACGATGGCAGAAAGCTCTGCGCGTGTCAAAGAGCCGTTTGGGCGGAACGTGCCGTCCGGATAGCCGCCGATGATACCGATTTCGCTCAACGCCTGTACGCAGTCGTCATTCGTATCGGTAAACTTCTGCTGCGCGTCCTGCCGCGTCACGCCGAGCGCACGCGCCGAGACCTTCGCGGTCAGAAGCCGGCTCATGCTGACATCCAGATCGGTGATTTCGCCGCGCTCCAAAATGCCCGCTTCCAGCGCAAAGTTGAGGTAGCCCCGCGCCCAATGACTCGAGACCTTCTCCGGTTCGGCATACCCAGCAGCAAGAATGATCATTTTGAGCGCCTGACCGGTTGTGACTTTTTCCTCCGGGCGGAACGTGCCGTCCGGGAAGCCGCCGATGATGCCGTTGCGGTAGAGATACATCACATCGTCATACGACCAGTGTTCCGGCGTCACGTCCGGGAAGACGGCCTCCTGCTGGTCCTGCCAGAAATATTCCTCCTGCGACGCGTCGTACCAGCCGTCGCCTTCGTCCGCGGAAGCAGCCGCGGAAAAGGCGGCAAGCAGCATGACAGCCAGCAGCAGGCGAAGAGCCCATCGTTTCGACATCTGTGTGCGCTCCTTTCTGAGAATCACCGGGCTAAGCCCGAAGTGGTTACAAAATTTATACAAGTATAGCAGAAAAGATGACAAAATGCAACCTCCCGGAAGATTTTTCCGGGAGGCTGCTTCGTTTTTACCTCAAATTCTCTGTTCGAGCCACGAAAGAATGTCCGCGTAGACCTCCGTCCGGTTGACCTCGTTGAGCATCTCGTGCCGTCCTTCCGGATACAGACGAATGGTCACATGCCTGATTCCCGCGCGCTTGAACGCATCGATGCAGGCAAGCACGCCTTCTCCCATCGCGCCGACGGGGTCCTGCATGCCGGAGATGAACAGCACCGGGAGTTCCTTGTCCATTTTCGCAAGATTCTCCTTCTTCTGGTTCATCGAAATGCCTGTCAGCATGTCGCGCGTGAGACCGACCGTTGCGTCAAAGCCGCAAAGCTCGTCGTTCGTATACGCATCAACGACCGCCGGGTCCGAGCAGATCCAGTCGTTCGGCGTCCGGTTGGGCCTGAACTTTTTATTATACGCCCCAAACATCAGCTCCTTGAGAAGCTTGCTGCAGCCGGTTTCCCCGATGCGAAGCTGTTCGAGCCTGCAGAGCGCCAGCCCTGCGCGCAGCGCCGCCTCCGGCTGCCAGCCGGTGCCGGAAATGATCGCGCCGGAAAGCTCGCCTGGATACATATACAGATACGTGCGCAGCAGGAACGAGCCCATGCTGTGCCCCAGCATCAGATGCGGCAGCGCCGGATAGCGCCGCTTCATTTCTTCATAGAGCGTCCGTTCGTCTGCCACCGCAGACAGCCAGCCGCCCGAAAAATAGCCGTAAATGCCGCCCGCTTCCACGGAAAGTCCGTGCCCCATATGATCGTCCGCGCAGACGACAAAGCCGCGCTGCGTCAAAAAACGCGCAAAATGATCGTACCGCCCGATGTGTTCGGCAATGCCGTGGATGATCTGCACCACCGCGCGCGGCGCAGATTCCGGCTCCCAGAGCGCGCAGTGCATGCGCCCGGCGCCGTTGGAGGCAAGATAAAATTCTTCCATAAATTTCGTCCTTTCGCCAATCAGTCCAAATTATTGTACATGCTATCTGCTATGATGGTTTCAAAGCAAAGGAGGTACTTTTATGCAGAACCATCGTATCATTTCATTATACCCCGAAACCGCGGGCGAATGCCCGGTCAGCCGCACCTTCCGCCGCAGACGCGCCGCGAATTTCCGCCTACTTGCCGACATCGTCGATCTGACCGTAACCGCTGCCATCGGCGTCGGCGTTCTGGTCTGCTTCGGACTCGTGTTTGCAATGCTCTAAGGATTGGGCGCATCGGTGTCAAACGCGGCAAGCAGCTCGTCGATCGTCTGCCGCCTGCGGATGCAGCGGACATCGCCGCCCTGCTCCAGCAGGAATTCCGCGCAGCCGGGGCTTCCGCCATAATTGCTGGCAAAGCTTCTTCCGTCCGCGCCCGCGTCGCAGATGATGACGCATTCTCCGAGCTTGAGGTCCGGCAGGACGCAGGTTCCGGGAAAATGATCGCGCAGATCACAAAGAGATCCTGCCACGCGCACCATCCGCTTTTGCCGGCTCTCCGGCACAAGCGGCGCCATCAGCCGGTGCGTTGCGCCGAAGGCAATTTCCCGCAGAAACTGCGCGCAGTCTGCGTCCAGCACCACAACCGGCTTTTCCTGCGGCTTGACGGCAAGCACTCTCGTCACCAGCACGCCCGCCTTTGCCGCAAGAATTCTCCCCGCTGCAAGCAGCAGATCGGGGCAAAGCCCCGCCGGCGCGAGAATTTCCTCGTATTTTTCCTGCACGAAGTCGGACACTGCCTGCAGATCCGGCGCCTGCTCCGACGGGCGGTAGCTTGCGCCGAGACCGCCGCAGATCAGAACACTCTGCACACCGATCCCCAACTCCTGATACAGCCGTACAGCAAGGCGCAGAAGCATCTCAAGCGCCGCCTGAAAGCGCGCGGGCTCCAGATCCTGATCGCGCAGGAAAACGCAGGGACTGATTGCCTCTGTTCCGCTGGCAAGAAAGCGCCGGCACATGGAAAGAAGCGTCTGCAGGTCCATGCCGAGCTTGCTCTTTTCAAAATTCCAGACCGTTCTTCCGTTCAGACACAGCTGACCGCCCGGATTGACGCTCAGAAAGACCCGCGCGGGCGGCTGCGGCGGAAGTGCATGCTCCCCGTCCACCAGCTGCGCCGCGCCGATGCGTCGGGCATAGCCGCAAGCTCTTTCGTCGATTGCAACGGGCGCGTAGATGATTCTTTGTCCGTCTGCGTCAGCCCGCCGCGCCAGACGAAGCTCCGCCTCGCTCACGCACAGCAGCTGCGCGCCTGCGCTCGCCAGAATCCGCAAAACGGCAGGGTTCTGGTTCATTCGCACCGGAAAAACCGGTGTGAAGCCCGCATTCCACGAAAACGCCAGCCGAAGCTTCTCACACGCTTCGCGCAGCATCGTTTCATCATAGAGATAAAACGGCGTCGGCTGCTCCTGCAGGAGTCTGCGCAAAACCTTCGCGGGCACAAAGCTTGTCTGCCCCGCGTCCCTGCGCGCCGTCATCGTTTGTTCTTCTCGTAGAGAATCCGCAAACCCCTGAGAAGCAGATCGCGGTCGTAGCGAATCTCAGACCGGCACATCGGAAGCACAAAGCGGGAAATGCCGCCCGTGGCGACGACGGTCGCCTTCACGCCGAGCTCTTCTTCCATGCGCTCGATCATGCCGTCGATCATGCACGCCGCGCCCAGCATGATGCCGCTCTGCATGCACTCGATGGTGTTGCGCCCGATCACATGCTTCGGCGCCTCAAGACTGATGCCGGGCAGCTGAGAGGTTCTCGTCGTCAGAACCTCCGAGGAAACCTTCACGCCCGGGCAGATGCTGCCGCCGAGGAAGGTTCCGGTCTGGTCGATTGCCATCATGGTCGTCGCCGTGCCCATGTCGATGATGATCACCGGCGCGGGATAATCGCGCAGCGCGGCGACCGCCGCGACAACCAGGTCACTGCCGACCTGACCGGCGTTTCCGCCCGCAATATTCAGACCCGTTTTTAGCCCCGGTCCCACGACCATGGGCGTGCGTCCGGTGAGCTTCATAACCGCCGTGCGCAGCGAATTCAGAACCGGCGGCACGACGGACGAGATGATCACGCCCTCGATTTCATCCGCCTGCAGATCGTAGAGCGCCAGTACGCCCTTGAGGTCCATCCAGTACTGATCGGACGTTTTGACAAGGTCGGTAGCAAGCCGCAGCTCGTGGCAAATTTTCTCTGCCTCGATGCAGCCAATGACAATGTTGGTATTGCCGATATCAATTGCTAAAAGCATATGGTTCCTCCCGAACTGCCGAAAGGCAGTTATTTTTCATCCGAAAGCGTTTTGAGCGTGCAGTGAACCTTTCCATCGCGCACCTCTACAACGCCGTAGCAATCGTTTTTCGCCGCGCCGGGGTTCAGATACCACACGCCGCCGTCCTGCTCGCAGAAAGCCCGATGTGTGTGCCCGAAGAGCGCGACCTGCGCGCCCACGCGGTTTGCTTCCAGCTTCAGCCGCGTCAGATTCGACTTCACGCCGAACAGATGCCCGTGCGTGAGAAAAAAGCGCACGCCGGCAAGCTCTGTGAGAATTGTCTCCGGCGCCTGCGCGCCGAAGTCGCAGTTACCCCTGACCTCATAGAAATCGATCGGATCAAGCGCATAGGAAAGCTCCTGCGCGTCCGAAACATGGTCTCCCAGGTGGAAGATCACGTCCGGTTTTTCGAGCATTGCCGCGTCATACATCGCGCCGACGCAGCGGTGCGAATCGGATAACACAAGAATTTTCAAATTGGGTTCACCTTTCGCCAGCCCCCGCATAGAATACACAAGAACTTCTTTCAGGAGGCGGAATATGGACAATTCGTATCGTGAAAACGAAGGTCTTCCCTTCACAAAGCAGCAGCTTGCCGCCGCTCTTTCGTCCAGCGAAGGAAAGCAGCTTCTTTCTCTTCTCAGCCGAGACGGCGGCGCGGCGCTCTCTCAGGCGGCGCAGGCGCTCAGAAACGGCGACGCCGAGCTTGCCAAAAGCATCGTCAGCCCTCTGATGCAGTCGGACGAAGCGCAGGCGCTGATTGAGAAAATCAACGAACGCGCATGAGTGACAGCTCGCTGGAACAGGCGATCGGCGCTGTTTTGCAGGACCCGCAGCAGCTGCAGAAAATCTTTGCGCTGGCGCAGTCGCTCGGTCTTTCGCCGCCGGAAGCGCCCGCGGCTCCCCCGCCGCCCGAACCACCGAAACCGGCAGCCGCCGCACCGCCTGCCGAACAAGCGCCGGAGGACCGGGGCAGCGCGCTGCGCGCTCTTTTGCAGCAGGCGGGCAAGCTCGACCGCCGGCAGGAAAACCTTCTCAACGCGCTCAAGCCATTTTTAAAGCCCGAGCGACGGGAAAAAGTGGACCGCGCGATGCAGGCAGCGAGAATCTCGCGTCTTGCCGGTGCAGCACTGCGCGGTCGGGACCAGAAAGACCCGTGATGGGAGGCGATTGCATGTACAACCGATATACGCCCTCGCCGGACGGCACGTTCCAGCGCACCGTTGTGCCGGACGCGCCGCCGCCAAAACCGCCGGAGCCGGAGGTATGCGCCTGCGCGCAGGAGCCTCCCCGCCCGCAGCCGCCGAAGCCGAAACCGCCGTCTGCTCCCCCGCCGCCGAAGCCGCAGGAAACCTGTATGCCCGCACCGCCGCCGGTTCAGCCCGCGCCTTGTCCGCCGGACCGACCGCTGCGAAAACTTCTGCCGCGCGGCATTGACCCCGGCGATCTTCTGGTGCTGCTGGTGCTGCTTCTGGTGCTCATGGAGACGGACGAAGACGACACGCTGACGATTTTACTGACCGTGGCAGCAGTCATGCTTCTGTAGAAAAAGCCTCCGTACCATCCGGCAGGCAGAAGATGCCTTCGAGCGCTTCGTCATTGTCCGGGAAAATTTCCAGCGCCGTCTGCTCCATCAGATAGACCAGCTCGCCGCTGACGGTCATTGTTTGTTTACATAACAATCCGCTATCCAGACTCACCCAGTAATCCTGCTGGCATTCTCCGTCCTGCGCGCTGACATAGACGCAGTCAGAGGCTTGCTCGTCCAGCGTTACAAACGCCGCCTGCGTGAGCTGGGATTTTGCGTAGGAAAGAATTGCCTCATAGGTTGGCACACCGGCAAGGTTGTCCGTGCTGAGCCCTGCGCCGCGCGCAAGCTTCACCGGCTCCTGCTCGCCGTCATACCAAGCATAGAGCGTGGTAGCGTCGGCAAGGACGGTCTTTGTTTCCAGTTCGTCTGTGATCTGCGCCTTCACAAGCTCCCCTTTGACCCACAGCTCCGCCGTCTGCGTGCGCTGCACATCGCCGGAGGTAATGACAATCTGCATGCTCTGGTGGTAGCTCGACGGGCGCGAGACGCTCTTTTGAAGGATGCTCTGCACATTCTCGCGCGAGACGGAGGCAAGACTGGTCTGCGGCTGCTGCTCGCTTTCGGTCTGCTCCGGCGCGGGCGGCTCCGGCAGCACGATGGTCTGCGAGGACGCGCTTTTTCTGCCGCTGAAGAAAAACACCAGCAGGATTGCCACCACCGTCACCGCGGCGACCGCGGCAAGCAGCAGCGGTTTTAAGTTTTTATGCTCCTGCTCCAAGGCGCGCCTCCTTCCGGTCCGCATGTTTCAAACAGTTACTCTGCACAGAAGTCTGCGGGCTTTCCCTCCCGCAGTCCGAAGTGCCACAAAATTGCGTCCGCAATGCGCGCGCTGGCATGACCGTCGCCGTAGGGGTTGACGGCTTTTGCCATGCGCGCGTAAGCCTCCGGATTTTCCAGAAGCTCGGACGCCATCGAAACAATCACGTCTTTTTCCACGCCCGCGAGCTTTGCCGTTCCCGCGGCGACCGCCTCGGGGCGCTCGGTCTCGCGCCGCATGACCAGCACCGGCTTTCCGAGCGCGGGCGCCTCCTCCTGAAGTCCGCCGGAGTCGGTCATGACCATATAGCAGCGGGACATCAGGTTGTGCATCTGCTCGACGTTCACGGGGTCGATCAGGTGAATCCGCTCGTGCCCGCCCAGAATCGGGAATGCGCATTCGCGCACCACGGGGCTTAAATGCACCGGATAGACGACCTCGACGTCCGGATGGCTGTTCACGACCTCCAGAATCGCGTGCATGATGTCCTGCATGGGCTTTCCGTAGTTTTCCCGCCTGTGGCAGGTTACGACGATCACGCGCCGGTTCGCAAAATCAAGGCTATCCAGCTCTGCAATGCCGAAGTGGAAGTTTTCCGATACGGTGTAGCGCATCGCGTCGATCGCCGTGTTGCCGGTGATGAAGACATCGCCCATGACCGACTCACGGCGCAGGTTCTCCGCGTTCGCCTTTGTGGGCGAGAAATGCAGGTCCGCGATATCGCCCACCAGCGTCCGGTTCATTTCCTCCGGGAAGGGCGAATACTTATCCCACGTGCGAAGCCCGGCTTCGACATGCCCCACCTTCACCTGATGGTAAAATGCCGCCAGCGCACCTGCAAACGTCGTGGACGTGTCGCCGTGGACCAGAATGAGGTCCGGCTTGTTTTCTTCAAAGACTTTCTCCATGCCAAGAAGCGTCTTCGTCGTGATCGTGGAAAGCGTCTGCCGCTTTTCCATGATATTGAGGTCAAAATCCGCCTTGAGGTCGAAGATTTCCATGACGGAATCGAGCATCTCGCGGTGCTGACCGGTCAGGCAGACGTAGGATTCGATTTCCTCCCGGCGCTCCAGCTCCTTCACCAGCGGCGCCATCTTAATCGCCTCCGGGCGCGTGCCGAAGACGGACATCACTTTGATTTTACGCATGTGGTTCCTCCTGAGATGCGGAAGACGGATCTTCCGATTTTGCAGACTCGTCCTGCCCGGACGAGTTTTTCTGCGCAGGCTCCTGCGTGCCGAAGATCACGCGCATACCGATTGCGCCGACGACGAAGATCGTACCGATCAGAATCAGCGCCTTGAGCTCGCCCGACGAGGTCAGAAGCACCGCCGCCAGACCCAGAATCGCCGCGAGCATGTAGGAAATGGCAACTGCCTGCTTCTGCGAAAAGCCCATGTCGATGAGCCGGTGATGGACATGCCCGCGGTCTGCCTTCATGGGGTTCTGCCCCTTGGCAATGCGGCGCAGGAAGGCAAAGCAGATATCGAAAATCGGCACGCCGAGAATGAGAAACGGCACGGCAAAGGAAATGATCGCGTACATCTTGAAAAGCCCCGTGACCGAAAGCGTTGCAAGAATGTAGCCCAGGAACGTCGCGCCGGTGTCTCCCATGAAGATCTTTGCCGGGTTCATGTTATACGGAATAAAGCCCAGGCAGGCGCCAAAAAGCGCCGCCAGAACAACCGCGACGTTCGTCTCGGCAACCATGAGCGCAATGACCGTAATCGACGCTGTGGAGATGGCGGACACGCCGACCGCCAGACCGTCGAGCCCGTCGATCAAATTGACCGCATTCGTAATCGCCACAATCCAGATGATCGTAATCGGATACGACCACCAGCCGAGGTTCAGATACGTCATGCTGGAAAAGACGTTGGGGTTCGAGACGAATTGAATGACGCAGCCGTGGTAGACCGCGATGCCGGCAGCTAAAATCTGCACGATCAGCTTCGGCAAAGCGTTCAGCGCCATGATATCGTCCATCACGCCCAGCACAACGATCATGGTTGCGCCGAGCAGAATTCCCTGCATCTGCCGGTCGATCTTCGCAAAGACCAGCACCGAAAGAAGAAACGCCAGAAAAATGGCAAGCCCGCCCAGCCGCGGAATCGGCACCTTGTGCATGCGCCGGTTGTCCTTCGGCACGTCGATGGCGCCAACCTTGTAGGCAAGGTTTTTGACCATCGGCGTTGCCAGAAACGACACCACCGCCGCCACGCCCATCGCCAGCAGCATGGCAATCGCCGTATCGGTGTTCATACGTTACACTCCCATCAACGGGCAACAAAGCCCACCTTTTTGTATACCTTGCGCAGCGTCTTGTTTGCCAGATACGCCGCTTTTTCCGCGCCCTCTTTGTAGATGGACTCAAGATATGCCTTGTCGCCGAGCAGTTTTTCCGTTTCCTCGCGGATCGGGCGCATCAACTCGACCACCGCCTCGCCGACGGCAGGCTTGAACACGCCGTAGCCCTGCCCTGCAAATTCGGCTTCCGCCTGTTCCATGGTCTTGCCGGTTGCGGCGCAGTAGATGGTCAGCAGGTTCGACACGCCGGGCTTATTTTCCCGGTCGTAGCGTACTGCGGTCTCGCAGTCGGTAACGGCGCGCTTGAACTTGCGCATGATATCTTCCGGCTTGTCCATGATATAGACGCAGCCCTCGGGGTCGGACTTTGACATCTTGTTTTCCGGTACGCCGAGGCTCATGATGCGCGCGCCCATCTTCGGAATGAAGGGCTCGGGCAGCGTGAAGGTGTCGGGGAAGGAATTATTGAAGCGCGAGGCGATGTCGCGGCAAAGCTCGACATGCTGCTTCTGATCTTCGCCCACGGGGACCAGGTCTGCCTGATAGACGAGAATGTCCGCCGCCATCAGAACCGGATACGTAAAAAGACCGGCGGTGATGTTGTCCGCGTGCTGCTGCGACTTCATCTTGAACTGCGTCATGCGCGACAGCTCGCCGAACTGCGTGTAGCAGCCGAGCACCCAGGAAAGCTCTGCGTGCGCCGGAACATGCGACTGGATGAACATGATGTTCTTCTGTGGGTCCAGACCGCAGGCGATATACTGCGCGAGCTGCTCGAGGCTTCTTCTGCGAAGATCCGCCGGAACCTGCCGCACGGTAATTGCGTGCATGTCCACGATGCAGTACAGACAGTCATACTCGTCCTGCAGCGCCACCCAGTTTTTGATTGCGCCCATATAAGAGCCCAGCGTCAGATCACCGCTCGGCTGAATGCCTGAAAAAATGCGCTTTTTCTGTTCCATGGTAATACCTTCTTTTCTGTAAATTTCCATAGTTGAGGTTATCTTATCACAAACCTGCAAATTTCGCAATCAGTCATTGACGGATGCCCAAAAAAACTATATATTATGGAGGATAAGAATAAAGCAATGGAGGAATCCACGATGGATTTTTTTGAAGAAATGGAAGCGCGCATTCCCAAGGGCGAGGTGCGCACCCGCTTTGCCCCCAGCCCCACGGGCTACATGCACGTCGGCAATCTGAGAACGGCGCTCTACACCTGGCTCATTGCCCGGCGCTACGGCGGCAAGTTCATTCTCCGCATTGAAGATACCGATCAGGGCAGACTCATCGAAGGCGCAACAGATGTCATTTACCGGACCATGGCAGAGTGCGGCTTAACCCACGACGAAGGTCCCGATGTCGGCGGTCCCGTGGGTCCGTATATCCAGTCGCAGCGGCGGGATCTCTTCGGAAAATATGCCAAGCTCCTTTGCAAAAAGGGCGGCGCGTACTACTGCTTCTGCCAGAAATCGGACGAGGAGCCTTCCGAAGAAGAAACCGGCAAGGAGATCAAAAAGCACGTCTGCGCCTGCCGCGACCTGCCGCTTGCAGAAGCGGAAGCAAGAGTTGCTGCCGGTGAGCCGTTCGTCATCCGCCAGCGCATCCCGCAGGAAGGCACGACCACGTTCCACGACGTGTCCTTCGGCGACATTACGGTCGAAAACAAGGAGCTGGAGGATCAGGTTCTGTTAAAGTCCGATGGTCTTCCCACCTACAACTTTGCAAACGTCGTCGACGATCACCTGATGGGCATCACCCACGTCGTGCGCGGCAGCGAGTATCTGTCCTCCGCGCCGAAGTATAACCTGCTCTACGAAGCGTTCGGCTGGGACATTCCGACCTACGTCCACTGCTCGCCCGTCATGCGCGACAGCCAGCATAAGATGTCCAAGCGCCACGGCGACCCCAGCTACGAGGACCTGATTGCGCAGGGCTATCTCACACCGGCAGTTCTCAACTATGTGGCGCTGCTCGGCTGGAGCCCGAAGGGCGAAAACGCGGAGCGCGAGTTCTTTACCCTTCCCGAGCTTGCCGAAATCTTCGAGATTTCCGGTATTTCCAAGTCCCCGGCCGTCTTTGACATTGAAAAGCTGCGCTGGATGAACGCAGAGTATATGAAAAAGCTCACGCCGGACGAGTTCTTTGAAAAAGCCGAACCGTGGCTCAAAAAGGCAATTTCCAATCCCGCAGTAAACCTGCATCAGGTTGCGGCGCTGGTCCAGTCGCGGTGCGAAATTCTCTCCGATCTTCCCGAGCGTGTGGACTTCATCGACAAGCTGCCGGACTATGAGCCTGAGCTCTACATCCACAAGAAATCCAAGACGAATCTGGAAAATTCTCTGGAAACGCTTACTGTGCTGCTGCCCGTTCTGCAGGCGCAGGATGACTGGAGCAATGAGGCGCTCTATGAAACGCTCGTTGCGGTCGCAGCAGAGCGCGGCGTGAAGAATTCCATCATTCTCTGGCCGCTTCGCGTTGCCGTCTCCGGCAAGGCGTCTACCCCCGGCGGCGCAACCGAGCTGTGCGCGCTGCTCGGAAAAGAGGAATCGCTCCGGAGAATCGAAGCAGGCATTGCCCTTTTGCGCAAATAACCCCGAAAATACGGTAAAAACTCCGCCCGGTCGCCCGGACGGAGTTTTTTATTTCAGGTGGTCGTATTGGGAAGACCGAAGCTGACCGCGATCGCCGAGTCGACCTGGTTCATGACGCTCTCGTCCGCGTGTCCCATGTGTTCGCGCAGACGGCGCTTGTCGATGGTCCGGATCTGCTCAAGCAGCACGATGGAGTCCCGGCTCAGCCCCACGTCGTGACCGGAGAGGCTGATGTGCGTCGGAAGCCGCGCCTTGCCGGTCTGGCTGGTAATCGCCGCAGCAATCACCGTCGGAGAATGCCGGTTGCCGGTATCGTTCTGTACAATCAGCACCGGGCGTGTGCCGCCCTGTTCGCTTCCCACAACCGGGCTGAGGTCGGCATAAAAAATATCGCCTCGTTTTACGTTCGTATCCATTCGCTTCACACCCCGCGGAAAAATAAATCGCAATACGCTTTGAACTGCTGTTATTCTCCCACGCGAGGACCGGATTTATACGGTCCGCAAAGCTCTCAATTCATTCTATGCCGGATGCCTCCGGATGCTCAGACAATGTACTGCAAAATGCCGACCTGCTTGCCGTCCTTGTAGTAGAAGCGCGGCACGCGCTTGTTGACATCGCAGACGATTTCGTAGTTGATCGTGCCGAGCATGTCCGCAATGCGCTCGCACGGCAAAAGCGTTCCATCCTCATCGTAGCCGAAGAGCGTCGCCGTTGTGCCGACCTTTGCCTCGGGAATGTCAGAGATATCGACCATGCACATATCCATGCAGATTCTGCCGACGACGGGCGCTTCCTTGCCGCAGATGCGGAAGGTGACGCGGTTGGAAAGAAGACGGCTCAGACCGTCTGCGTAGCCGATCGGGAGGACCGCGACGAGCTTGTCTTCCGGCGTCGTGTAGGTTCTGCCGTAGCTGATGGATTTTCCTGCCGCGATGGTGCGGATCTGTGCGATGGAGGTATGCAGGCTCATCATCGGACGCAGGTCGATTTCGCCCACAGTGTCGGGCGACGGATGGAAGCCGTAGGTTGCAACGCCCGGGCGGATCATATCCATCGCGTACTCGGGGCGCAGAATCGTTGCGCCGGAGTTGCAGCAGTGGCGGATTTCCGGCTCAATGCCCTTCGACTTCATAAGGTCCAGCATGTTCACAAAGCGCTCATGCTGCAGTTTCGTAAATGCCACGTCCTCCGGCTTTTTGGAGTCGGACACGCAGAAGTGCATGAAAACGCCCTCGATGTAAAGGTTCGGCAGCTGTGCGACCTCTACCAGCGCGGCAAGCGTCTGCTCCGGCTGATCGGCAAAGAAGCCCAGGCGGGTCATGCCGGTGTCGATTTTCAGATGAACCGTCAGCTTGCGTCCCGTACCTTCGAGCGCCTTGTTGAGGTCCTTTGCATACTGCAGTCCGTGGACCTCCTGTGTGATGGACATCTCTGCTTCATCGGGCGCGTACTCAGGGGGCGTATAGCCGAGAATCAGAACCGGAAGTCCCACGCCGCCGCGGCGCAGCTGAATTGCCTCTTCGAGGTTGGAGACCGCCAGATACTCCGCGCCCAGCTCTTCCAGCGTCCGGCTGACCTGCACGGCACCGTGACCGTAGGAGTCCGCCTTCACAACGCCGAGGAATCTCGGTCCCTTTCCGACATGCTCGCGCAATGTCCGATAATTATGCTCCAGATTGTCCAGCGAGATATCAGCCCATGTTCTTTTGAGTACTTTCATTGTTTGTCTCTGCCTTTCGTAAATTAAAATCTGTAACATCTATTTGCACGGTCGTATGACCGTCGCAGGAAAGCTCCGCGCGCACGGGCGCGCCGTCTGAAAACCAGGTATCCACGCGAATTTCGTCTTCTCCGTAGCCGCACAGATACGTCACATGCAAAGCCCCGTCTTCTGTGCCGGAAAACTGCATATAGCCCGACCGCCACGCCTGCGCCAGATACGCGGGCGCTGCCATCGGAGAAATACCGAGCCCGGAAAGTGTTCCGAACACCGCTTCCGTATCGCCGAAGACCAGCTTCGCCCGCTCGCCTTCGATCTGCGCGGTAATGCCCGCAAGCGTATCGGGCGCAAGAATGCGCATCTGCATGCTGCCGTCTGAATCTTCTTCACACGACAGTGTAAAGCTGTACACGTAGTCTTCAAAATCCGCCGTAATCTCCGCTTCAAAGCTGCACCCGTTTTCCAGCAGCGCCTGCCGGAAATCCAGCGCCGGCTGCGCCAGGTCCTGCTTTGCCGGTTTTCCCGCACACGCGCAAAGAAGCGCCGGGAGCGCCAGAAGCAGAGCCGTCAGTTTTTTTCGCAAACGCCTCACCCGTTCATCGCAAAAGTCGCGGAAGGCGCTCGATGATATCCTCCGGAATCATGCCGTACTCGCCAATCTCCCGGGCGGCAAGATCTCCCGCCGCACCGTGAATCCAGGCGCCCGCTGCCGCCGCCTCGAGCGGCATCACATGCTGCCCCAGAAGCGAGGTAATGACGCCCGATAAAACGTCTCCGCTGCCGCCGGTCGCCATGCCGGGGTTTCCGGTCGTGTTGCGGTAGACGTTCAGTCCGTCGGTAATGATTGTCCGGTGTCCTTTCAAAAGGAGGATGGTCTTCGTCTGCGCCGCAAAACGCATTGCTTCGAAAACCCGGTCCTTCGCCCCGGGATTGCCGCCAAGCCGCCGGAACTCTCCGTCGTGCGGCGTCAGAATCACCGGGCATTTGCTTCCGCGCAGTACATCCATATGCTGCGCCAGAAGATTTATGCCGTCCGCGTCCAGAACGAGCGGCATGCGGCAATTTTGAAGCAGCCGCTTCAAAAGAAGCCGCAGCTCCTCCGACTGCCCGACGCCGCAGCCAAATAAGACCGCGTCCATGCTGGAAAGCCGCGCTTCGAGCGCCCGGACTGCATCCAGAGAAAGCTTCCCCTCTGCATCACAGGCAAGCGGAAACACGACCGCGCTCGCGCACGCGCCGGCGCAGATCGAATAGATTGCCTCCGGCACGCCGAGATAGACAATTCCGCTCCCTGTCCGCAGCGCTGCCCGCGCCGCCAGCATCGCGGCGCCCGCAAGCCCTTTGGACCCGCACAGCAGAAGAACTTTTCCGAAGTCTCCCTTGTGCGCCAGCCGCGAACGCACCGGCAGCAGCGACTTTACCAGCGCGCGCCCGGTGCGCTCCGCCGTCCAAACCGGCTTTGCCATTGCCCCGCCCCCCTTTTTTGCAAATATTATACCGCAAAGTCGAAAAACAGTCAATTTTTAAGTTGCGAAATTCTGACCTTTGTGCTAAGATACGTTTCAGAATGTTAAAAGCTGAGACCGGGCTGTCCGGCGCTTTTAGAAGCAGCAACAGAGAGGACGGGGCGCTGGAAGCCGTCCGCTGCGAAGCGTATGGGCGTTCCCCCGTGAGCTGAGGTCTGAACCGTCAGTAGGATTCTCCGGGTCGCTCCGTTACGGGCGTTGAGTGCGCTATCAGGCGAATGCGGGTGGTACCACGGAAGAGAAAGTCTTTCGTCCCCTTTTGGGCGGAGGGCTATTTTTTATGCCTTTCGGCGCAAAACTACGTATCATTACAAGAAGGAGTTTTTGTTTTATGAAAGAGCAACTGGAAAAAATCCGGCAGGAAGCGTTAGACGCGCTCTCCAAGGCGTCGGATACCAACGAGCTTGACGCGCTGCGCGTCCGCTTTCTGGGCAAAAAGGGCGAGCTGACCGGCGTTCTCAAGTCGATGGGCAAGCTCTCGGCAGAAGAGCGCCCCGTCATGGGTCAGGCAGCAAACAATGTCCGCGCGGCAATTGAGGAAAAGCTCGAAGAAGCGAAGACCGCCCTCAAGGCAAAGGCGATGGAAGCGAAGCTGGAAGCCGAAGCAATCGATGTCACCATCCCCGGCGACCCCGTCCAGCTCGGACACCGTCACCCGATGAACAAGGCGCTCGACGAGGCGAAGGACCTGTTCATCTCGATGGGCTTCTGCGTTCTCGACGGTCCCGAGGTCGAGCTTGCCGACTATAACTTCACGCGCCTGAATATCGCGGAAAACCACCCCTCGCGTGACCGCAGCGACACGTTCTACATTACAGAAGACGAAAAGGTCCTGCTGCGCACGCAGACCAGCCCCATGCAGATCCGCGCAATGGACGAGATCAAAAAGCCGCCCATCCGCATCCTTGCCCCCGGCAGAGTCTACCGCAAGGACGAGGTTGACGCGACGCACTCTCCGATGTTCCACCAGATCGAGGGTCTGGTGATCGACAAGGGCGTCACGATGGCAGATCTCAAGGGCACGCTTGAAACGCTCATTAAGGCGATGTACGGCGAGGATTCCGTCATCCGCTTCCGCCCGCACCACTTCCCGTTCACCGAGCCGAGCTGTGAGGTCGACGTGCAGTGCTTCAAGTGCCGCGGCGCCGGCTGCCCGACCTGCAAGGGAGAAGGCTGGATTGAGCTTTTGGGTGCAGGCATGGTGCACCCGAAGGTGCTGGAGAACTGTGACATTGACCCCGAGATTTACTCCGGCTTCGCGTTCGGCATCGGTCTGGAGCGCATGGCAATGCGCCGGTTCAAAATCAGCGACATGCGCATGATTTTTGAGAACGACATCCGCTTCCTGTCGCAGTTCTAAGAAGGAGGATGAAGCAATGAATATTTCGAGAAAATGGCTCAAAGAGTTTGTCGACATCACGGCAACCGATAAGGAATACGACGAGATCATGACCATCGCCGGTCAGAAGGTCGAGACGACCACGCGCATGGACGAAGACATCAAAAACGTCGTCGTCGGCAAGGTTCTGTCCATGGCGAAGCACGAAAACTCCGATCATATGTGGGTCTGCCAGGTCGACGTTGGAGACGGCGAGCCGGTCCAGATCGTCACTGGCGCGCAGAATGTAACTGTAGGCGACCTCGTCCCCGTGGCAAAGCACAACTCGTATCTGCCCGGCGGCGTTCACATCACGAAGGGCAAGCTCCGCGGCGTGGAATCCTGCGGCATGCTGTGCTCGTTCAAGGAGCTGGGTCTCACCGTCAACGACTGCCCGACCGCCTACGAAGACGGCATCTGGATTCTCAATGACGAGGGCGTGGAGATTGGTGAAGACATGAACAAGGTCATCGGCAACGACGACTCCATCGTGGAATTCGAAATCACCAACAACCGCCCCGATTGCTACTCCTTACTGGGTCTGGCGCGCGAGACGGCTGCTGCGTTCAACGTCCCCATGCATCATCATGAGCCGGTCGTCAAGGGCGGCGCGGAAGGCGTGCTTACCGACCTTCTCGACGTCGAGGTCCCGGCAGACGATCTGTGCCTGCGCTACACCGCGCGCATGGTGCGCAACGTCAAGATTGCGCCTTCTCCTAAGTGGATGCGCCAGCGTCTTCGCTCGGCAGGCGTCCGCCCGATCAACAACATCGTCGACATTACAAACTACGTCATGATCGAATACGGTCAGCCGATGCACGCCTTCGACTACCGCTACGTCTCCGGCGGCAAGATCATCGTCCGCCGCGCGGGCGATGATAAGACGCTCACGACGCTCGACGGCAATGTCCGCAATCTGCAGCCGGACATGCTCGTCATCGCCGATGAAACGAAGCCCGTCGGTCTTGCCGGTATCATGGGCGGCGAGAACAGCGAAATTGTCTCCGACACGGTCGACGTCGTCTTTGAATCCGCGAATTTCTCGGGCGCTTCCATCCGCAAGACGGCGCTCGCGCTCGGCATGCGCACGGACGCTTCGGCGAAATTTGAAAAGGACATCGACCCGATGCT
>CEAB01068796.1_pt1 | contig 35583 bp, 27 predicted proteins | sample 557651 | NCBI WGS metagenome assembly CEAB01 (sample SAMEA3182046, study PRJEB8094) | gut metagenome | biome: human; feature: gut; material: Stool; isolation source: human stools | place: Canada | collected 2011-11-15
CCCCACGGGTACACAGTATCCCGCGGGGTCCCCAGAATATCGCATAAACGCAGAGCCAGCCCGCAGGGGTTCACGCCGCAGGCGGCACGGCATTCGCCGTGCAGAGCCCCCGAAAAGAAAAAGAACCCGATAAAATCGGGTTCGTATAATTATCGTTTGGTGGAGATGAGGGGTGGCGTAGCAAACAACGTTTGCGTAATAGCGAAGCAACGTCGCACACTGTGCTTTTGATATTGCATTATCGGGGGCGATAATGCTCACTCTTTTGCTTGTGTGCTCCTTTTCCCCACGGGTACACAGTATCCCGCGGGGTCCCCAGAATATCGCATAAACGCAGAGCCAGCCCGCAGGGGTTCACGCCGCAGGCGGCACGGCATTCGCCGTGCAGAGCCCCCGAAAAGAAAAAGAACCCGATAAAATCGGGTTCGTATAATTATCGTTTGGTGGAGATGAGGGGGGTCGAACCCCTTACCTCTTGAATGCCATTCAAGCGCTCTACCAGTTGAGCTACACCCCCAAGGCGGATAACAAACGTAAATATACTATTTTTACGTCGTTTTGTCAACTGCATTTGAACAAGTGGATGAAATGTTTCGGAACAAATTTTTTTGTGTATTTGATACATTCGCGATTCGCGCGTGCACGCGCTGCGCGCATTTAATTAAAGATAAGCATTGTTTAATTTCAACTATATATATATTTTGATACGGACGTTTATTACATCCGTAAAGTTTTTTATGCATAAAAATATGCGATTATGCCAAAATCGTGCATAAAATTCAAAAAAATAATCCATATTAGTTTTGATTTCTAAATCGCACGCTAATTAAAAGTAGCGTAATGTATAATTTCAATAACTATTTTATCAAAGTAGTGCTTTAATTGACTAAATTTTTTAGGAGGTAACAAAATGAAGCAAAAGAAATTACTTATGCTCATTGCGATGGTACTTGTCGTAGTGCTTTGCGCCTCTGTCCTTACTGCTTGCAAGAAGGATAAGGGCAACGGCGACGGAAATGTAACAAAGCCCGGCACAGGTTGGGAAGACCCCAAAATGTACACCATGCGTGAGTACACTGCTCAAATGCCGAGTCAGTGGTGCACGATTTTGACAAGTGACAACGTCAACAACGCGATGGAATCTTATTTCACGAGTTCATTCTATGAATTCAACTACAAATTCGATGCAAACGGCAAGATCGTTCCCGGCGCATACACCGTTGAATACTCTGCGTCGACCAAACTCGAAGACGTAACGAAAAAATATGCAGGCAAATATGGTCTTGCTGCCGACGCTGAAAAAGGTCAGGCTTTTGCAATGACGCTTCGTAAAGATCTTACATGGGATGACGGCACGCCTATCAAAGCTGCTGACTTCGTTTACACGATGAGCCAACAACTTTCGCCGAAATACCTTTTTGCAACCGCGTCCAACTACTATTCGGGTAACTACGTCATTCATAATGCTCAAAACTACGTTAAACAAGGTCAAAAAGGCTGGTTTGACAATGGCAATATGAATCTTGCATATTCGGACCTTGCTCTTGGTGCAGATGGAAAGTACACGCTCAAAGGCAATGAATGCACTATTGCATTGAAAAAACCGTTGGTGTGGTTACAAGGCAACACCCTTGATTCTTATGTGACGAATGCTCCTCAATACTTTGATACCGCAGCATATGCAAGCCTTCTTGCACTTGCCGATGCAAACGGCGACGTTGCGGTGACCGCTGAGTCTTTGGCACTTCTCACAACGGTTATCACTGCAAAAGCAGCTTGGGGCGAAACCAAAGAAAATACAGTTGGTTATATGTACGTCAATTATGAATATCCTGCAATGGACTTCTCCGAAGTCGGTTATTTCGTTGGCGACAATGAGTATGAACTCGTTATGGTCATTGACGGAACTTTGAATCCGCTCGATGCAGAAGGCAACCTGACTTATGAGGCGGGTTACTATTTCAGCAATTGGCCCCTTGTCAAGAAAGATTTGTGGGAAAGATGCGAAGACCAAAGCAAAACTCCGTATGCCAACAGCTACTGCACGACCCAGGAAAAGAGCGCAAGCTGGGGTCCCTACAAACTCACGAATTATCAGGATCAAAAAACCTATACCGTTTCGCGTAATGACAAATGGTTTGGATATGGTCTTCCGCAATATGCGAACCAATATCAAACAGACGCTATCGTGACGGAAAAGATCGAAGAGTGGGATACCGCATGGCTGGCTTTCCAAAAGGGTAACCTTGACGGCATTGGTATGAACGTTAAGATTGCTGCGGATTACAGAACGTCGAAGCGTGCTTATTTCACGCCGGAAACCTGGACTTTCGACCTTAACATTCAATCGAATGCAAACAGCAGAACCGATAAGAGAAACAATCTGCTTCTTAACTATGCAGATTTCAGAAAAGCAATTTCGCTTTCTCTTGATCGTGATGATTACTGCGCAAAGAACAATCCGAGCTCGCAAGCTGCACTTGGACTGCTCAACAGCATGTACTACTATGACGTAGAAAACGGCAAAGTTTATCGCGAAAGCATCCAGGCAAAAGAAGCTATTCTCAATGCGTATGGCGCAACAAAGAATGCGGATGGTTCCTGGAAAGTCGGCGAAACTACCTACACGGACATCGAAGATGCTCTTGACGCAACGACCGGTTACAACCTTACGCTTGCTCGTCAGCTTGTCGAGAACGCAATAGCACAAGCGAAGACGGATGGCAAATATAGCGATGGCGAAGAAATTATTTTAACATACGGCATTGAAACGCAAAGCGCTGATACCGATAGGGTTAAAAACTGGTTCCAGGCTGCATTTGACAATATGACCAAAGGCACTTCAATCGAAGGAAAAGTTAAGATCGAATACTTTATGTTTTCTAGTGCGACATGGTCCGAACAGTTCTCAGCCGGCGAATATGATCTGTGCTTCGGCGCATGGGGCAACGCAGCATTCAACCCTGCATATCTCCTTTGCGAAACTCAAATAAGCGATGAGAACAGATATGCAGTCAAATGGGATCCGACTACTGTCGAGGTTACGGTCAAGGCAACGCCCGATGACAAACACAAAGACGGCAATTACACCTACAACCTTGCACAATGGAGACTTATCCTTCAAGGCAAAGACGGTTGCCCGGTCAACTTCAAGAACTTCCCGATGGAAGATCAACTTGCAGCGCTTGGCGCAGTCGAAACTGCAATCCTGAAAGAGTATTATTCCATTCCTGTTTTCAGCAGATATTCTGCAAGCTTGATGGGATATAAGGTCGATTACATATCCTATGAATACAACACCTTTATGGGATATGGCGGAATCCGTTATATGACATTCAATTATGACGACACCGCATGGGCTGAATTTGTAGCTTCAAACAACAATATTCTGAACTACAAATAAAAATTAAATTGTTGTGAAACAATAAGTCTTTAACAATCCGGAGTTGAGGGCAATGTATATTGTCCTCACTTCGCATTGTTTAAGGATAATTACATATAAGAGGATTTCTTATGTATATGTTCAAATACATACTCAAACGTATCGGACTAATGCTGTTCACTTTTTCGGTGATTATGCTTATCTGTTTCGTTTTGATAAAATCCCTTCCTATACCGCTTAATGACGGCTTAGGAAAGGACAAAGCATTGCTTGAAGCAAATTTACGCGCAAGGGGATATTACGACCCGATTATGGTTCAGTTGGGACGTTATTTAGAGCGTATTTTTACAAAAGGCGACTTCGGCATTGGTACGACAATGTCCGGGTTTATAAACAAACCGGTGTGGGATTCGTTTATAAAAAGTATGCCACCCACAATACTTATAAATGTTTATTCGTCTATTATCGGTGTGCCGATCGGTCTGGCGCTTGGAATTTTTGCCGCGCTGAAAAAGAATAAGTGGCAAGATCAGATTATTTCCACAGGCGTTATGGTGCTTATTTCGGTGCCATCGATTGTTTATGCTTTTTTAATTCAGTATTTTCTGTGCTTTAAGGCGAATCTATTCCCGCTAACGATGGCAAGTGGAACTAATTATTTAACATGGAAAATGTTTCACAGTATGATGCCGGCGGTGCTTGCACTGTGTCTGGGTTCGATTGCGGGATATGCTCGTTATACTCGCGCAGAACTTACCGAAGTTTTGACAAACGAGTTCATGTTGCTTGCAAGGACAAAAGGTCTTACGAAAGGGCAGGCGATTGTGCGCCATGCGTTAAGAAATGCAATGGTGCCGATTTTCCCGATGATTTTGGGCGAATTTATTTCCGTTCTCAGCGGGTCGCTTATCATTGAAAAGTTCTTCTCGATACCGGGCGTCGGCAGCTTATATTTGAACTCAATTAATGCACTCGACTATGACTTCTTTATGTTGCTTTCGGGCTTTTACACTCTGGTTGGTCTTCTTGCAGGTATCATTGTCGATATCAGCTATGGCATGATCGATCCGAGAATCAGAATGGGGGCGAAGTAATATGGAAGATATATATAAAAATATACCCGCAGAAAAATTCCAGTTTGTTGAAAAACAAGACTTGGTTCACGAAAAGGTGCTTGAAACAAAACCCCGCAGTTTCCTTGCGGACGCGTTTTCGCGGTTTTGCAAAAATAAGGGCTCAATCGTAGGAGCGGTCATTATTTTAATTTTGGTTTTGTATGCAATTTTAGGCACGATTTTCTCACAGTATTCTGTTTCACACAGAGATACGTATTTCCGTTACACACGTCCGCGTAGCGAACTGTTTGCAAAAACGAATTTCTGGGACGGATGCGAGAAAAAGACATTGTCCAGGGCAACGTTTTATTACTATTACTATATGGGAGAAGAAACGGGGCATTATGCAATCAAAAATCAAGAATTCACTGAAAACGGAGAATTCTATGACTTCCGTCTGGATTCGTATCAAAAAACCGGATGCGTTTATCTGAAAATGTCAAAAGAAGAATATGAAACTCTTCAACAATATCAAAACGAAACGGGGAAACAAGTAATATATCCTGCGCTCAGACTCTCGATGAAGAGAATGGTTGACACTTATCAAATTAAGACGAAAGGAAACGTTTCCGTTGATACAGCCGCGAATTATTACTACAAATTTAATGAAAACACAATGGAACCGGTGTTTAACGCAAAAGGCGAAATTGTGCCGGATTACAAAACGCACACGGTCGGTCAAGTTTCAAATGACAATTACAAATCATTGCGTATTGCGGGTGACGGCGAAAACGGCATAGAATACGAATATGCTCGTCCAAATGACGCAGGCTATGAGGTGCGTGTAAATTATTACGAATATTATATTTTCAATCACTCGTACGTGCTTAAAGACGGCATAGAAAAACCGTCGTTCCTGTTTGGCGCAAACGAAGAAGGTCAGGACATTTTCACGTGTCTTGCCGCGGGCGCGTTATTCTCGTTCGGTTTCGCAATTGCCGTTGCGCTTGTCAACCTTATAGTCGGCGCAATCTACGGCGCGATCGAGGGCTATTACGGCGGCAAAGTCGACTTGGTCATGGAAAGGTTTTCGGATATTTTGTCCGCAGTGCCGATGATGATTGTCGTTACTTTGCTTAAACTGCATATGGGCACTTCCGGCGCTGTTCTTGTTTTGTTCATTTCCTTCTTCCTGACAGGCTGGATAGGAATGGCTTCTACAACAAGAATGCAGTTTTATCGTTATAAAAATCAGGAATATGTTCTTGCAGCCCGCACGCTCGGCGCAAGCGACGCAAGGATTATAGTGAAACACATCTTCCCGAATGCCGTCGGCACACTCGTTACAAGTTGCGCGTTGGTGATCCCGTCGATGATTTATTCGGAAGTCAATCTGAGCTATCTCGGAATTATCAGCTTAACGTCTGGCAATCTTACAAGCGTCGGCACGCTTCTTTCAAGCGGTCAGAGCGCATTGTTAACCGCGCCGCACGTTGCTCTTATGCCGTCACTGTTCCTTGCATTATTATTGTTGAGTTTCAACTTGTTCGGCAACGGACTTCGCGACGCGTTCAACCCGTCGCTCAGAGGATCGGAGGAATGATATGGAAAAGAAACTTGAAGTTAAAAATCTGAGAATTTCGTTCCGTACCGATGCGGGCAAAGTTCAGGCAGTACGCGGCATCGACTTCGATTTGTACAAGGGAGAAACCTTGGCAATCGTCGGCGAGTCGGGCAGCGGCAAATCCGTCACGAACAAAGCAATAATCGGTATCTCCGCCCCCAACGCCATTGTCGAAAGCGGCGAGATTATCTATGACGGCATGGATCTTTTGCAGATCAACGAGGAAGAGTTCCATAAACTTCGCGGCGACAAAATCGCAATGATTTTCCAGGATCCGCTGTCGGCACTCGACCCCATCAACCGCATCGGTATGCAACTTACCGAAGCGATGATTCTGAAAAACCGCGCCAACCGCAGAGAGTCGAGGAAAGCGTTCAACACCCGCATGAAACTGCTGTGCGCCGCCATGAACGACGCAATGGGCGTTGACGAAAAGTCCCCGCGCGGCGTCGAAAACGCGAAACTCTGCAAGGATTTCGATACGTTTGAGTGCTTGCACCTTAAACTCGAAGGCGCATATAACGTCGCATACGAAAACGCCGAAAACGGTTTGGAAAGCGCGGATGACTTGCTTTTCCATATCGAAAAGAACGCCGTGTCCGAATTTGCCCGTTCCGTGCGCGAAATCGTTGCAAACGCCGAAAAATCGGTCAACGAATACGTTTCGGACAGCGACATCGTCGAATTCGCAAAAGCGTTCAAAATCGAGGCGGACAACGTAAGAAAAACAAGGGGCAAAGTAAAAGATTATTCAAAAGTCGTCGCTCCTCTTACCGCGCTTCGCGATAAGTTTAAGGAAGCGGTCGATAAGAAAATGCCCAACTTCTTTGCGTTTGCGTACTATAAAACGTTCGGTCACAACGAAATGCTCCCCGACGGCGATATCGACGAATTGAACGTGTTTTTGAGAAAATACCTTGACGATAACTTTATGCTTTCGTTCATCGAAGACGTCAAGAAAGGCGTCGTTTATTCGTTTGAAAAATCTACCGAGAAGAAAAAGGACGTCATAGAACTCATCAGGGCGAACCGCGCGGCGTACGTCGAGGGCGAACCCGATAAAAAGCTTTATAAAGCCACCGCAAAAGTGCTTTCGGAAGCCGTGAAAGACTCAATCGATAAGCTCGCTATCATAAAAGACAGCACCGCTTATACCTTCGAGCCGAGCCTTTACCGCGCAATCGACACATATTTTTCGGCAATCCCCAACAACGTTAAAGAACAAAAACGTTACGATAAGGAGTCGAAAAAGATCGATAAAATCACCGCTCGCGGAAAAACCCCGGATTATAAGGTTGTCCCTGCAAAAATCATCGATCTGGACCTTGCAAGGCAAAATATCGTCGCGATTCTGGACAAGATCGTCGAAAGCTACGAAAAAGCAATCGCAACTGCCGAAAACTTCGACGCCGAAAAGGAAACCATTGCAACCATCGATTTCTTGAAAGAAAAAGCACAGGCTGTCGCGTATCGCGTCACCAGAATGGTTGCGAAAAACAAGGCGTTGAAATTGATGGAAGAAGTCGGCATTCCCGAGCCGAGAAAGAGATATCGTCAATATCCGTTCCAGTTCTCGGGTGGTATGCGTCAGCGTATAGTTATCGCAATCGCTCTTGCGGCAAACCCCGATATCCTTATCTGCGACGAACCTACGACCGCGTTGGACGTTACGATTCAGGCGCAGATACTCGAACTTATCAATAAACTTAAAAAGGAAAGAAATCTTTCCATTATCTTTATTACGCACGATCTCGGCGTCGTTGCGAATATGGCGGACAGAATCGCCGTCATGTATGCCGGCAAAATCGTCGAAACGGGCACAGCGGAAGATATATTCTATTCGCCGGCGCACCCGTATACCTGGGCGTTGCTGTCTTCGATGCCCGACCTCGATACCGATGAAAAACTTGAAGCGATTCCCGGCACCCCGCCGAATATGATTTATCCGCCGAAGGGCGACGCTTTCGCCGCGCGAAACAAATACGCAATGAAAATCGACTTTGAATTACAACCGCCTATGTTTGAGATTTCGCCCACGCACAAAGCGGCAACGTGGCTGTTGCATCCCGACGCACCGAAAATCGATATGCCGAAGATTGTTGCGGACAGAATCGAAAGAATGAAAAATCTGGCGAAAGAAAAAGCGGAAGAAACCGAAAACGGCAACGAAGGAGGACAAAATGAGCAATAATTTTAACGATAAAGAAGTCCTTCTGAAAGTCGAGCATCTTTCGCAATATTTCAAGCTCGGTCAGTCCACGCTGAAAGCCGTCAACGACGTCAGTTTCGACATCAAAAAAGGCGAAGTATTCGGGCTTGTCGGCGAGTCGGGCTGCGGCAAAACCACGACGGGAAGAAGTATTATCAAACTTTATAACTGCACCGACGGCAACGTTTATTTTGAAGGAAGACGTATCTGCGCGGGCACGTTGACGTACAAAAACGCAATCAAAGACGCGTGGAAAAAGTTTTTCAAAAACTTTTCAAAAAAGAATCCGCCCGAAGATAAAAAGGATTTCAAATGTGCATTTTCGGAACTTGCCAGCGTATTGAAAGTCGAAATCAAAAATATCAGAAGCGCGAAAAGCGACCAGAAACGTTGCGATAAAAAGTACGCAAAGGAAAAAGTCGGGGAAGTCAATGCGGAATATCTGCCGAAGCTTAAAGAGCTTGACAAGAAATCCCCCGAATTCAAGAAGTTGCTTTTGGAATATCTTGGAAAGCGCAGGCTTGCGAGAAAGGAAAGAATCGTCACGAAAATCCAGATGGTTTTCCAGGATCCCATTGCCTCGCTCGATCCCCGTATGACCGTCCGCGAAATCATTGCGGAAGGACTTAAAATCAGGGGCATCAGAAACAAGGAAGAAATCAACGAAAAAGTTTACGAAGTGCTTGAAAAAGTCGGGCTTGTCAAAGAACACGCGGGACGTTATCCGCACGAGTTTTCGGGCGGCCAGCGTCAGCGTATCGGCGTTGCAAGGGCAATCATTATGCGCCCCGAACTTATTATCGCGGACGAACCCATCTCGGCGCTCGACGTGTCCATTCAGGCGCAGGTTATAAACCTTCTCAACGATTTAAGAAAAGAGTTGGGGCTTACGATATTGTTTATCGCGCACGACCTGTCGGTCGTCAAGTATTTCTCGGACAGAATCGCAGTTATGTACTTTGGTAACATGGTCGAACTTGCCGATTCCGACGAACTTTTCAAGCATCCTTTACATCCTTACACCCGTTCGCTTTTGTCGGCAATTCCTTTGCCCGATCCCGTGTACGAGAAACAAAGAGTGCGTATCGTGTATAATCCGCTTGCCGATCACGATTATTCGGTGGACAAACCTACTCTTCGCGAAGTTTCAAAAGGGCATTTTGTGTCCTGCAACGACCAAGAAGAGGCGGAATACAAAAAACAACTCGGTCTGGACGTAGAAAACGCCGCGCAAGAGGAAAAGACGGTTGACTAAAAGGCACGTAACAGAAACGATAGTATCCCTGATAATAGGGTTGACGCTGTTTTTTGTCATAACGGGAGTGAACGGAGTTTATGGCGGAAAACTTTCCGACGTCGAAGTCGCAAGGTTTTTGTGCGACGGGTTTTTCGTTGCCGGCGTAGTATTGCTTGGTTTTGCCGCGCTTTACTGGGCGTCCGATAAAGGCGCGTTCGACGGCTTGAAATACTCGTTCACGTCGTTTTTCAGGCTGCACTTTTCGACGCACCGCTATGACTGGAAAGAAAAGGAAAGTTTTCAGGAATATAAAGAAAGGATACATTCCGACGAGAAGAAAAAGAAAAACGTATCGATAACGGCGATTATCGGCGGCGTGTTTATGATCGGCGCGATAATATGCCTGATAATTTATGAAACGATTTAATTTATCATTCGATATAAGAAAAAAGCCCGACAATCGTCGGGCTTTTTTGATGCAAAATCTTAAATATTCGTTACGTCCATTTCGCAGACAGACAACTGACCGCGCCTGTTGAGAAAACCTTTTTCTGCCGTTCCGACGTACCCGCCGTTCAGATAATCCTTGATATTGCCGGTCACGCTGAGCGGGGGAAGTTTGCCGACGATTTCGCCGTTTTTTACAAGGAAAGCGAGATGCACGGGGCAGGCGTAATCGCCGCTTGACGTCGTGTCGCCGCCGCCGACCATCATAACGAACACCGCCGTGTCGTCCCCGATAAGTTCTTTTACGTCGGTTGCGGTTTCTTCAAACCTAAGACTGCCGAAACCCGTGGAAGGCACTCCGTCGTATGAAGCGGACGATGAAACGACGCGCGGTACGTTGTAAAGCGCAGCCGCGTTTTTGTTTGCGAAAAGCGCTTTCAGCGCCCCGTTTTCGATAAGATAAGATTTGCCGTTTTCGGCAACGTCGCCCTCGTCGTCAAAGAAAGGAACGTTTATTGCGTCATCGGTGTAATCGGCATAAATCGAAAGTTTATCGTTCAAAATCTTTTTATTAAGTCCGTCTTTGAACACTGTTGCGCCCGATGCGTACATATGCGCCATGAAGTTTCCGAGCGCGGTTTCTACAAATACCGCGGGCGACGCGATGACTTTATATTTGCCGTTTTCGATTGATGCGGGCGTGTTGAATGCGTCGTAAAGTTTTTTTACGTCCTGCACCGCTTTGTCTTCGTCGTAGTCATTCGTTTCGCTGACGTAGGTCAGATCCATAAGGTTTGCCGTGGACTTATGCTTTATCGACAGGGCGATTACAAACTCGTTGCCTTTGTACGAAAGATTGCTGCCGCTGTCGTTGATATAATTTACTTCGTCCTCGTAATATTGAATCTTGTTGTTGAACAAAAAGTCGGGCGTTTCTTTTTCAAGCCTTGCAAGAAGATGTTTCGAAACGTCGATGAAATTATCGGTGTCGACGATATTTTTTATCGTGTTTTCGCTTCTTACGATAACGGGCGAGGGGACGCAGGGATAAGGAATCTTGTTTTCAAGATTTTTTATTGCTTCCGCTTCGAGTTTTTTCATGTCGCAGTCGCCGATTTGTCCGGCAACGCCGATAAGCCCGTTGTCGTAAACACGGACGGTTGAGGTTGTTTCGACGACCTTTCTTAACGATTCGACTTTGCTTGCGGCAACGTTGACCGAAAGCGAGGAAGATTTTTTATAAATATATTCTTTATTCATATCGTTCTCCTTATTGCACGTTCATTTCTTTGACTCTGACGTACGGGCCGCCGTGTGCGACGTGCAGGGGGAATTGTTCCATTTTCCCGCAACCGCCGGTAACGCTGTTGTTGATTTCAACGTCTTTCGTCACACCGTCGATGAGTCCGAGTGTTTCAAAAACGTTGCCCGTGATGACGGAAATTTTAACGGGCGCGCCGATTTTGCCGTCGACGATTTCATAAGCGATCGACGGGGCGATTGTAAACGTGCTCATGCCCGAGCCGTGGTTTACGCCTTTGATGAAATAACCTTTTTTAATGCCGGCGACAAGTTCTTCAAAGGTGTCGTTGCCGCCTTCGATATAGGTATTCGTCATTCTTACGATAGGCTCGAACTTGCAATCCATTGCGCGGGCGTTGCCCGTAAGTTCTTCGTTAAGCGCGGCGGCAGTCGTTGCGGAATGAAGCCTTCCCGTAAGGATACCGTTTTTAATGAGATAAGTCTTTTCACATTTTGTGCCTTCGTCGTCGTAAGGGACGTATCCGCTGCCGAAATCCGCGCCGCAGTCGACAATCGACAGCAAATCGGAGCCGACTTTTTTGCCGAGTTTCCATTCCTTTGCCATGGTTTCGTCGCCAAGCATGAAGTCGGATTCCGATTTATGGCCGAAAGATTCGTGCGCGAAAATGCCTGCCGCAAGGGGGGATAATACGACGGGGAATTTGCCTTTTTCGCAAGGTTTTGCGTTTTTGACGAACTCCTGCGACTCCTTGATTACGTCTTTTAATCCGTCTTCCACGTCGTTGATTTCGTTGAAAAACGGACTTGTGTTGTAAAACATATTTTGCACGAAATCGTTTTCGGTTGCAAACGCGACAACCGCAACGACGCCGGCAAGCTGATAATCGTATTTAATATCCGCGCCTTTTGACGAATAAAACTCGTAAACGCTGTTGCTGTCGCTGTAAAGCGCAACCGACATCGCCGCGCCCGAGTCGTGAAGGAGAGGGAGCATACGATTTACCAAAGCCTGTTTTTCGTTAAGAGAAACGTTTCGGACAGAGTTATTTTCAAACTTCATTAAAACGTCTTTGTTCACCTGAAATTTCTTTACTATCGGGTTGTCGAGAATGTTTTTTGAAGGGGTTGCCTGTTTGTAAAGGTTGTCGAGTTCCGTCTGGACGTTTTTAACCTCGCTTGTCGAAGCGTAGTACCAGATATTGCCGTCGAAAACCCTGATAAACGCGCGTTTTTCGTTGCGTGTTTTCGATGATTCGAGTATTCCGTTCCGATACATAATGCCGGTTGAAAACCTGTCCTCGATGCGGACGTCGGCATAAAAACGATTGTCGAATTTATACATATTTGCTCCTTAATATTTTTATCAAAAATATTATATCACTTATAAACGGTATCTTCAATAATATATAGTTTTCTTTTCTGCAAATTCACTGTAAAGCGCGAATAAAAATTTACATTTAGAAGATAATTTGGTAAAATTACATACAAAGAAACAGGCTGAGGTGATTTATGAAAAAAAGTCAACTGCAAAAATATGCGAAACTTATCGCAAGAAAGGGCGTCAACGTGCAAAAAGGACAAGACGTCCGCGTGAGAGCGTGTCCCGACCAACTCGACTTTGTGAGAATGGTCGTGGAAGAATGTTATAAGGCGGGCGCGGGCAAGGTTACCGTCGAATGGGAATACAATCCCGTGACGAAAGCGACCTATAAATACTGCAAACTCGACGTGTTGTCCCGCACCGAAAAATGGGAAGAAGAAAAGTATAAACACTTTGTCGAAACCCGTCCCGCACGGATATTTATAGAGTCCGACGATCCCGACGCGTTGAAGGGCGTAAATCAGGAAAAAGTCGCGAAAGCGCAGCAGGCAAGGGCAATGGCGTTCAAACCGTACCGCGACCAACTTGACAACCATTATCAGTGGTGCATAGCGGCGGTGCCGGGCGTCGAATGGGCGAAAAAGGTGTTCCCCGGTGACACGAAAAACAAGGCTGTCGAAAAGTTGTGGCAGGCGATTTTGTTCACGTCCCGTGCCGACGGCGAAAACCCCGTGGAAGCGTGGAACGAGCACAACAAGGACATTAAGGAACGCTGCGACTACTTAAACTCCCTGAAAATAAAAGAACTGAAATATAAATCGTCAAACGGCACCGATTTCAGAGTGGGGCTTATCGACGGCTGTAACTTCCTTGGCGGCAAAGAAGACACGCTTGAAGGAATCGAATACAACCCGAATATCCCAAGCGAGGAAGTGTTCACGTCGCCAATGCGCGGCAACGCCGACGGAACAGTCGTCGCAACAAGACCGCTGTCTTATCGCGGGGAGCTTATCGAAAATTTCAGCGTGACTTTCAAGGACGGAAAAGTCGCTGACGTCAGTGCGGAAAAGAACGAAGATTTGTTGCGCTCCATGATTTCGATGGACGAAGGCGCGGCATATCTCGGCGAATGCGCGCTCGTGCCTTACGACTCTCCCATCAGAAACTCGGGCATCACTTTTTACAACACGCTGTTCGACGAAAACGCATGCTGCCATCTCGCACTCGGCAGGGGCTTTAACGAATGTTTGGAAGGATACGCAAATCTTTCGTTTGACGAATGCAAGGAAAAGGGCATAAACGACTCGCTCATTCACGTTGACTTTATGATCGGCAGCGAAGATCTGGAAATCGAGGCGGTCACCCGCGACGGAAAAACCGTAAAAATCTTTGAAAAAGGGAATTGGGCGTTTTAGGAGTTATATTTGCAGTGCAAGTTATATTTTGACTTCGTCAAAGTTATATTTTGGCTGTCGCCAAAGTTAAGGTGGTTTTTGTTATATAATACACGAAGTGAAATAAATAAAATTGACACGTAAAGACGAAAGTGATATTATTTTCATATTCCAGGGAGATATTTGTACAATGACGCTTGACGAAGTACACGTTAATCAAAGCGCGGTAATAACGAAAGTCGGGGGCGAAGGCGTTTTGCGCGGTCGTCTTCTTGACATGGGGCTTATCCCGAAAACCGCCGTTACGGTGATAAAATATGCGCCGATGGGCGATCCTATCGAGATTCGCCTGCGCGGATACGAACTGACAATCCGCAAAGACGACGCGAAAATGATTGAGGTAAACGCCTTATGAAATTCGCGCTTGTCGGCAATCAGAATTGCGGAAAAACCACGTTGTTCAATCAACTGACGGGGTCGAATCAGCACGTCGGCAATTTCCCGGGGGTTACGGTCGATTCAAAGTCGGGCGTTGTGAAAAAGCACGACGACTGTGTTATCGTCGATCTTCCGGGCATTTATTCGTTGCGCCCGTACACGACGGAAGAAATCGTCACGCGCGACTTTATTCTGAACGAAAAACCCGACGGCATAATAAACATTGTCGACGCCACCACGATCGAGCGAAATCTTTATCTCACGACGCAACTTATGACAATGGATATTCCTATGGTCATTGCGTTGAATATGATGGACGAAGTGCGCGGAAACGGCGGCACCGTCGATATTCAGAAAATGTCGGATATGATGGGCTGTCCCGTCGTGCCGATATCCGCCGCGAAAAACGAGGGCGTTGACGAACTTATCGACGTCGTTATCAAAACCGACAAAGAACAGATTAAACCCAAAGTAAAAGATATTTGCGAAAGCGACAGTCCCGTGCACAGATGCCTGCACTCGGCAATCCACCTTATCGAAGACCACGCGAAAAGCGCGGGCATTTCGGGAAGATTTGCCGCGATGAACCTTATCACGACGGGCGGCGACTTCGACAAACGTCTGAACCTTGACGAAAACGAAAAGGAACTTCTGGAACACAGCGTCGTCGAGATGGAAAACGACACCGGGCTTGACCGCGACGCGGCGATGGCGTCGATGACGTACGACTTCATCGAAAAGGTCTCGCGCGAATGCGTCGTGAAACCGCACGAGTCGAAAGAACGCCTGAAAAGCGAAAAAATCGACAAAGTACTGACGAATAAATACGGCGCGATACCGCTGTTTATCCTTATTATGGCGGCGATTTACCTGCTCACGTTTCAGGTTATCGGCAAATATATCGGGCTCGGCATCGAGATGGGCATCGACGCGCTGGACAAAGTGGTCGTAAAAGGGCTCACGAAGTTCGGCACGAATCCTGCAATTATCGACTTTCTGGACAAAGGTTTGTTCGGCGGGCTTGGCGCGGTCGTGTCGCTTTTGCCGTACATAGTCGTTATGTTTATGTTCCTGTCGCTCCTTGAAGACAGCGGATATATGGCGCGCGTTGCGTTTATTATGGATAAACCGCTCAGAAAACTGGGCTTATCGGGGCGCAGTTTCGTGCCTATCATCGTCGGATTCGGCTGTTCCGTCCCCGCGATTATGAGCACCCGTACCCTTGCGTCCGAGCGCGACAGAAAAATGACGATCGGACTTATTCCGTTCATCAGTTGTTCGGCAAAGGCGGTCGTGTATTACGCGGTCGTAAATTGCGGCGTGTTCAAGTGGTGGCAGCAGTCGCTGATTATCGTCGGGCTGTACGTATTCGGCATTGTTTTGGGGATTCTGACGGCGTTTGTGTCCGGGAAACTTATTTTCAAGGGAAAGCCCGTACCGTTCGTTATGGAACTTCCGAATTATCGTCTGCCGTCCGCAAAAAGCGTGCTTCTTCTTATGTGGGAGAAGTCGAAAGACTTTCTGACGCGCGCGTTTACGGTCATCTTCCTTGCCACGCTTGTCGTATGGTTTTTGCAGGCGTACAACAGCCGCATTATTTTCATCACCGACGGCGTTGAGGACAACGTGAGTCTGCTTGAACATATCGGCAATTTCCTTGCGCCGGTGTTTAAGCCGCTTGGTATGAACGACGGTAAAATCGTTTCCGCGCTCATTGCGGGATTTACGGCAAAAGAAGCGGTAGTAAGCACGATCGAGATGCTTGCGGGAAGCGGCGGAATGACGGCGTTGTTCACTTCGGTACCGGCATTTTTGTCGTTTTTGACGTTCGTGCTTTTGTATACGCCGTGCGTCGCGACCGTCGCAACGATGCGAAAAGAGTTGGGTTCCGTATGGAAAACCGCCGTTGTCGTCGTTTATCAGTGCGCGCTTGCGTGGGTTTGCTCGTGCATAGTTTATCAGATCGCGGCGGCTTGCTGACATGAAAACGATTGATATAATTTTAATAGTCGCGCTTTCATTGTGGGTTGTGTTTTCGATTGCGTACGTCGTCGTAAACCGTAAAAAAGGAAAGACGTCGTGCGGCTCAAAAATTTACTGCAACGGCGATTGCGAGGCTTGCAACAAAAAGAAAAAAGAAAAATAGTAACGAATTTTCAAGGTTTCCGCGGTTTTTCCAAGGAAACTTTTTGTTTTTTACCGTTTTTTACATTTGTTTAGTAATATTAACGATTAAATTATACAAAAAAGCAATTTTGTAACGATATTTTATTACATTGAATTTTTATTGTAAAAAACCGTTTATACGTTTGACAAATTTTTTTTAACTTATTAAAATTGTTGTTGAATTATGAATAAACGTAATTACAACAAAGAAATGCAGGACGAGATTTCGTCGATAGGCTGTCGGAAACCGTCGATGCTGTTGCAGTGCTGTTGCGCGCCGTGCGCGACCGCCGTCATAAATCGTCTGAAAGATTTTGACGTTACTTTATTTTATTACAACCCAAACACGTTTCCGGAAAGCGAATATCAGAAACGCTTTGAAACGCTAAAAGTTTACGTCGATAAGGCGGAACTCGGGCTTAATATCGTTGAAATCGGTTATCGCGACGAAGATTACCTTGCGGCGGTCTCGGGCTTTTCCGACACGACGGAAGGCGGCCCGCGCTGCGCCGTCTGCATAAGAACAAGGTTGACGAAAACCGCCGAATACGCAAAAGAACACGGCTTTGAATACTTTGCGTCCACGCTTTCCGTAAGTCCGATGAAAAACGCCGTCGTCATCAACGACATCGGCGAGGAACTTGCGAAAACGTACGGCGTGAAATATCTCGTCAACGACTTCAAAAAAGAAAACGGATTTCAGGAATCCGTGAATATATCAAAAGAATTCGGGCTTTACAGACAGGACTACTGCGGCTGCGAAGCGTCGAAAAACAGGAGAAATACTTAATTATGGGCAACTCGTTGAACACGAAAAAAATGATGGCAAACTCCCTGAAAGAACTTATTCAGGAAATGCCTTTCTCAAAAATCACAATCGACAAAATCGTCACAAACTGCGGCTATAACCGTCAGACCTTTTATTATCACTTCAAGGATATCAAGGAACTGTTCGAGTGGCTGTATAAGTTTGAAACGCAACAAGTCGTCGGCGACATAAGAAAACTTTCGACGTCCAACGCAATCGACGTTATCATGCGTTATCTTTACGACAACCGCGCGATGACGCTTTCGGCTTTCAACAGTCTTGGGCGCGAATATATCGAAAAGTTTATTTACGAGTCGATTTACGACGCCGTTCACGATCAGGTTATCCAGAAATCCGTGTACGTCATCATCGACAACGAGGATATTGAATTTATCGCAAACTACTTCACGATAACTTACGTCGCGCTGATGGTGCAATGGTTGCAGCACGGCATGACCGAAGAAATCGACAGTTTTATAAAACGAATCGGACGTATGATGCAGGGCGCGGTTGACGCCGCGGTGCAAAAAATGCGTAAAGAATAAAAAATACAAATTAAAACCCGACGCGCCGCGTCGGGTTTTTGTTTGCAAAAATTGTCGGAAAAATTATTCTTGTGTCAAAATAACAGTTTTTATGACAACAGGCTCGTTCGGAATATCGTCAAACCACGAGAAACTGTGAGTCGGGACTTTTGAAATGCTTTTTACGACCGCAAGACTTTCCTCGTCCGAAGTTTTCCCGAAAGCCGCATATTGTCCGTCCAGAAACGCGCAATCGGCAGAGCAGATGAAAAACTGGCTGGACGCGCTGTCTTTGACGTTGGTGCGCGCCATCGAAATCACGCCTTCGCCGTGGTGCAGGTCGTTTTTCACGCCGTTTGACAAGAATTCGCCTTTTATCGTGTCCGCGCCGCCTTTTTCCTTAATCGCGCGACCGTCCGCGACGAAACCACCGCCTTGAATCATAAAATCTTTTATCGTGCGGTGGAAACAAAGCCCGTCAAAGAAGTTTTCTTTGATGAGTTTTTTGAAGTTTTTGACCGTAATCGGCGCGACGTCTTCGTAAAGATCAATGTTTATGTTTCTGCCGTCCGAAAGCTGAATCTGAATTTTTGACATAATACACCTCGTATGTTTTCTGTCGGAATTATACCATATTCAAACTATATTTTCAAGGCAATTAAAAAACTTATTGTATTTTTGCAACCTATATGATAAAATATAGTAAAAGGTGGGTTATGGCACACAAGAAAGAACAACCGAGAGAACTTACGAAAGAAGAAAAAGTCGCTGAAATATTAAAGCGCGCAAACGTATCGTACGACTTCAAAAAAGCGCAGGCAAACATTGCGCTCAACACCCGTTGCAAACGCTGCGGCAAGACTTTGTCGAGCCTTGAAAGGGTTGTTTTTGAAAACAAATGCCGCGACTGCATGGTGGAAGAAAGCAGAAAATCCCGCGATAAATTCGTCAGGAAATACATAATAATCGCTTTCTTGTTCATCGTTGCGCTTGTGTTCGGCGGGTATTGTGCAAACGCCGGTACGAAAGCGTGGCGTATCGTCGGCGTCATCGTTTCGGCGATGTTCACGGGCGTGAGCCTCGGATACGTTTTTTATACGAATATGGACAAAATGATGCCCGGCGCGCAACCCAAAGTTCAGGTATGGCTCGTGTTCGGGCTGGCACTCGGAATTGCGGCGATAATCGCGTTTCTGACGTACTTTTCAAAAAGCTGGATATTGTACGTCGTGCTTATGCTGCTGGTGCTGATTTACGTCGCGTACCTTGCCGTGAAGGAGTTCAATTCCTTAAAGGAAAAGGACAATCTTCTGGGCGTTTACGACAGGAAATCGCGCGACCACGAGTTTATCGACAGCATTACGGAATCCATCAAAGAACGCACTTTACAGGACGAAAACGACAGCGTAAACGCCATTTCTGTCGAAAATACGGATTTTGTTCCGCCTGTCCCGCCTGAGACGGACGGCGAAATCGTCAAGGAAGAAATCGTTGAAGTTTCCGACGAAAAAACAGAAACAGAAGAAGATATATCCGTGTCCGTAAAAACTACGGAACAAGCTGAAATCAAGGACGACGATAACCTTTCGTCCGCCGCGGAGAAGTCCGACGACAGCGGCGATTTCAGCATCTGAAAATGAAATTATTCAAAAAACTTTTTATCAAAGATTATGAAAACACTTCCGATCAGGAAGTGCGTTTTCGTTACGGGATCGTCGCGGGGATTTTCGGGATTATTTCCAACGTTATATTATGCGTTTTCAAAATTCTCGTCGGCGTATTTTCGGGTTCCGTCGCAATCGTTGCCGACGCAATCAATAACCTGTCCGACGCGGCGTCATCCGTCGTTACCGTTTTCGGGTTCAAACTTTCCAACAGACCTGCCGACAGGGAACACCCGTTCGGACACGCAAGGTACGAATACATCGCGGCGTTTATCATCGCGTTTGCGGTCGTGCTTATCGGCGTGTTGCTGTTGAAGCAGAGCATTGAAAAAATCATCACGCCCGAAAGCGTCAATATTTCGGCGTACACCTACGTCGTGCTTGCCGTTTCGATAGTCTTGAAGATTTTGCAGGGGCTGATTTACAGAAACTTCGGCAAAACAATCAATTCCGAGGCGTTGAAGGCGTCTGCCGCCGACAGCAGAAACGACGTGTTTACGACGATTGCCGTCCTGATTTCGACGATTGTCATCGACGTTACGGGCGTAAATATCGACGGATACGCGGGGCTTGTCGTGTCGGTGGTCATTATTATTTTCAGCATAAAACTTCTGAAAGAAACGATAAATCCGCTTCTCGGCACCGTGCCCGACAAGGAGCTTGTCGCGAAAATCTCCGAAAAACTCAGGCAGTACGACGAGGTTCTGGGTTTCCACGACCTTATGATTCACAGTTACGGTCCGGCGATAACTTATGCGTCGGTTCACGTCGAGGTTGACGGCAGCAAAAACTTTATCGAAACTCACGACCAGATCGACAATATCGAAAGGGATTTTATGCGTGATATGAACGTGCATCTCGTCATACATATGGATCCGATTGCGGTGGGCGATCCCGAAACCGATCTTTTGAAAAAGGAAGTGCAGGACGTTGTCCGCTCGATGAACGAAGATATCACCATTCACGATTTCAGGCTTGTGAAGGGCAACACGCACACGAACGTTTTGTTCGACGTCGTCGTGCCGTACGGGGTGAAGCTCGGCGCGCGCGAAATAAGGCGCGAATTGAACGAAAAGATAAAGTCCGACAAAACTTATTATTATATAATAAACGTCGATAATAAGTACGTTTAAGGGCTTCTTACGCCGTCGCGCCCGAAAGGGCTTTCCAGGCAATTACAAACAAAAAAACGACAAAAAAATAAGCGGGTTAAGTCAGACTTAACCCGCTTTTCGTTGTGAAAAACTATTTTGCGATCTTTTCGATTTCGTCGAAAATTGCGATGATGACGTCTTCGGAAAGACCTTTCGTCGGGCAGAGAATGCTGACCGAATTTACGCCGTCCGCGAACTTGTAGTAGTATTCCTTCGTATAGGCGGAAGCGTCGACGCCTTCGCATTCGCGCGTGAGATAGGTCGTCATATCCGCGTCGTTACCCTTTGAGAAAATCATCGTGAACTTCGGGAATTTCAGCACTTTTTCGCCCGCCTGGAACTTCGTGCGGATATCCTCGATATCGATATCGTAATCTTTCGCCGTTTTGATGGTGTCTTTGAGTTTATCCGTCTTGATTTGCTGGAATTGCGAAATCTGGCAGGACGTATCGACAAGCCATTTGCATACGCGCGGGGGCAGGTTTCTCAATTCGTTGAAGCAATACCACAACGGACCGCTGGGGAAGTTGCTGTCTTCAAGGGCTTTATAGACGTCGTTGATGCGTTGCGCGGCGTCGGGATAGCACTTGATGGAAACCTTGTAACTGTCGTCGTTTTCGCGGATAATACCGAAAGATTTGCTGCTGTATTTGAACGTCCAGTCAAGCGCGCCGCGTTTTTTGATGGTGAAAACGTTGGGTTTGCTCATGAAATACGTCGCAAGTTCCTGCGAAGACAGGGTTTTCGTACGGGGCTGATTGAGAATCTCGTCGAATTTCGCACTGCCGACCATATTCACCGCGCACAATTCCATATCGGTTGCGCCGAGGGCGTTGAAAACTTTGACGCTGTCGTCGAATTTCGCGACCTGCATATAGTATTTTCCGTTGATTTCTTCGATATTCTTCTTATAGAAGTTGTCAATCTGGAAACTGGAAAGTTCCACCGTTCTTTTGGTCGTATTGAGCGCGACTTCGGGTTCAAGAAGGTGATCGCTGATTTCCTTGGAAATCTTTTCGTCCTTTTCCTTTTCTTTGACTTCCTGCTTAATCTGTATATTTTCTTTCAGCGCGGCGCCGATAGGTCTTCTCTTTGACGTGCCTGCCGTGAGTAACGTGATGAGAAGCAACAGAAGTTGCGCGATGAACGGGATTATCGGCACGATTTTCGCAATCGAGAAGGGCGTTGTTTTGTCGTAAATCACGAAAATATAAACGTATGCGGAGATGGCGGCGCAAATTACCGACAAAACGATGATGAGGATTTTCAGCAGACGGAAGTTCTTTTCGGGCGAAAGTTTCGCTCTCAACCTTTCGGAACGCTGTGCGAGCGTAAGTTCTTCCTTTTTGGGTTTTTCTGCTTTCGCGTCGGCGGCTTTATCCTTCGATTTTTTGTCGGGTTTGCCTTTTTTCGCGACGACTATTTTGTCTTCCGTCACCGGCTGTTCTTCATTTTCGGTAACGGCTGCGGGCGTTTCTTCCGCGGGAGTTTCTTCCTGTTTTTCTTCGGTTGCAGGTGCGGATTTTTCCGCCGCTTTTTTTGCCGTAGCGGCTTTTTTCTCGCGCGGTTTCGACGGTTTTTTCGCGGCTTGTTTTTCGGTTTTTTCAACCTTTTCAACAGGCGTTTCGCCGCCCATAACAGGGCGTTCTTCCGACAAATCGGGCAGGGGGACTGCCTCGGATTCAACGTTTTCAGTCACTTCAGGGACTGCTTCCGGCGCGCTTTCTTCAGCGGGGATTTCGGCTGTTTCGACAGGAGTTTCGGCTGCTTCGACAGTGGGTTCCTCGGTGGGTTCCGCAGGGGTTTCCGACATCGTGATTTCGCCTTCGTCGAACATCGAAGGATCGAAAGTTGCCGCGCCGATTTCGGGCAATTCGTCCGCCGCAGGTTCCGGTTCGGACGGGCTGTCGCTTTCTTTTCCCGCCTTTTCTTCGGCGGCGAAAGACTCATACTGACCTGCCGCAAATTCAGCCGCGGCAAGGGCGTCTTCGAGACTCAGAGGCTGCTTTGCTTTTTCGGTTTCGTCAACGGTTTCAGGACTTACGGAAGGCGTTTCGTCCGCGGCGATTTCAGCATTTTCCGTCGTGCTTTCCGCCACGTTTTCGGTAACGTTTTCCGCATTTTCCGCCACGTTTTCAGTAACGTTTTCCGTCACGTTTCCGGCCGTTTCCAAAGCGTCGTCGACATTGACTTTCTTTTTTGTTGCCATAATATATCTCCTTAAAATTTTGAGCGAATAATTGACTTTTGTATCATAAATTATAATAAAGGAAAAAAATATTGTCAATGCTTTTTTCGGTCGCGTCGGAAAAAATAATGAATTTGCACGGCGGAATTTTTTTTGACCGACACAAAAGCGACTTTATAATGCAAAAACGAACGATAAAGTACATTATTTTGCACATAAAAAATTGCGTATTTTTGACGAATTTTTACGAAAAAACGTCGGTTTTTTGAAAAATTCGGAAAGCAAACGCACGGCGGAATTTTATTGTACGGCTGTATAATTTCGTACGAAAGTGTTGAAAACCCGTGCCAAAAAAATCAAAATAATTTTCCGAAAAATTTGAAAAATACCTTAAACCGCCGTAATTCCGCCTGATTTTTTTATGTTTTTGCAATATTTTGCGCCGAAATTTTTTTTAATGTTGAATTTTAATATGTCGTATGTTATAATAAATTAGCAAAAGAATATTTTTTGTTTTGACAAAATAATTGCGAGGTAATATGTACAAGTATTCTTACAAGGCACTTTCGCCGGAAGGAAAACGCGTAAGCGGCACGATCACCGCCACGAGCGAAGACGACTTCAATCAGGTCATTTCGTCGCGCGGTCTGAAATGCTATTACGTCCATGCCACGGGAAAGGGCGACGCAAGCAAACTTTCAAAACTCGACACCGCGCTGGTGTTGCAGTTTTGCCGACAGCTCGCGTCGATGCTGAACGCCGGCTTGCCTCTTATTAAGTCGCTGGAAATGCTTTACGAACGCACCGAGAAACCGAAGCTCAAAAACGTGCTTGCCGCATTGTTTGAAGAGGTTCAGAAAGGTAACTCTCTTGCGGAGTCGATGGGTGCGCTTCCGGGCGTATTCCCCAACCTTCTCGTGAGCATGGTCAAGGCGGGCGAAATGAGCGGTAAACTGGAAGAGACTCTTATCCGAATGGCGGACTATTACGAAAAGGAAAAAAAGAGAAAAGGGCAAATCAAATCGGCAACGTCGTATCCGAAAATCGTTCTGGCGATTTGTCTTGTCGTCGTTGTGGTTTTGCTTATCTGGATTATGCCGAAGATGATTTCGATGGTGTCCGAAGATAAGCTGCCGGTTGTCACGAAAATCCTGCTGAAAATCAAGGACTTCATCATGAAGGACTACATACTGATTATCGGCATCGTCGCCTCGCTTATCATTTTCGTCCCGATCGTTAAGCGAATCGAGGCGGTTGACCTTTTCGTTTCCAAAATGAAAGTCAAAATGCCGGGCATCGGAAAATTGCAAAAAATGATTTATACGTCGCGTTTTGCAAGCTCGCTTTGCACGCTGACGAGTTCGGGCGTACATCTTCTCGACGCGCTGACGATGGTGTCGGAGATGATGGACAACACTTACGTATCGCGACAGATCGACGACGCTGTCGAAGCAATCCGCAGGGGCGAGTCGATATCCGCCGCGTTGCAGACGGTCGACGCGTTCGATCCGCTGCTTACGACAATGATATTCGTCGGTGAAGAATCCGGTTCTCTGGACGAGGTTCTCGGGCAGACCGCCGCTTATTTCGAAGACGAAGCGGACACTGCAATCAAGAGTCTTACCGCAATGATAAACCCCGCCCTTATGGTTGTAATGGCGGTTGTCATCGGCGTAATACTTATCGCAATACTTATGCCTATGTTCTCGATGTACGACTCGATAGGCACGGATACCGAATAAAGGGTAGATTTGGAGCAAAATTATGATTTACTACTACTTGAACAACGACAAACTCAAAGCGATGTTTGCGACGGCGGGCGGAAAGAGAATTACCGTGAAAGAATTTTACGATATGGATTTCCCCAGTGAATTTCTGAACGACCCGAGCGCAACCAATATCGACCTTCAACTTACCGAAGCGATGCTCGATATGATCCGCAAAAACGATATCAAGTCGAAAGCGGCGAAATTCGTCCTTGAAAACAACAAGATACCGTTCCGCGAGATGATTTTGCCTTACGCAAAGCCGTCGATTCTGTATCCGATAATTTCGGCGGAACTTTTCACGGATAAAAAACTTGCGGAAAGCCACACCGTCGACTTTGTCGAGATCGACAGAAATATCGAAGATCCCGACGAAGAGATGCAGGAAGCCGCGCTGAACTCCCCCGAAGAGGGCGAGGAAGAACAGGAAGAGAAGAGCGAAAAGAAAAAGAAAGCGAAAAAGGCGCGTCTTATGATCACGTACATAGACAACCTTGTCATCGAAAACCTGAAAAAGTGCTGCCGCGAAGTCGGCATGAAACTTACGGCAATCGATATTTCGCAAAGCGCGCTGTCGAAACTCGTCGATTTTATGAAAGAAGACCTGCCGCAATATTTCGTGCTTGTCGACTATCGCATGACGTCGATTACGTCGTATCTTTTCGCGGATTACAAGCACGTCTTCTCGCTGTCGAAACCCATTTATTCGATGCCCAACGAAAACTATGCAAACGAAATGGCGTTTTTCATCAACGACTTTTCCGGCATCGTGAGCGAGGCGATTCAGTTCTTCCGCTCGAAATATACCGATTACAAATTCGACGACGTGTTTATCACGGGCGACCTTGACAGGTTCCAGTCGGTTGAAAGCGACCTTTACGGTTTCATGGGGCTTAACGTCAAGATGCTTCCCGTACCCGAAAGCGTATCGGGCGTCGAGCAGCTTGATTTCAACGCGCTTGCACCGCTTATCGGCACAATGCTCAAATAACGAGGTGGATTATGGCAAAGAGAAAGAGAAACATAGATTTTATCGCCGCGCAAAAGGCGATGGGAAAATCGGGGCAAAGCACCTCGTTTGAGTTTATTCTTGTCGTTACGGTCGTCGTGGTGGCATGCGCGATGGTCGGGTGGTATCTTGTGGCGCGTTCGCAGTACAACACTGCCGTGTCCGACCTTGAATCCGCCAAGACGGAACTCACCAACCAGAAAAACACGCTTGCCAAGAACGAAGACAAGTTCAAAAACTTCACGGTGATGCTTGACAAAAACGGCAACCCCGTGACGAAAGGCACCGACAAATACGGCAACACGATTTATCAATACGAGTCGTTGACGGAAGTCGCAACGCGCGTTGCAAACGCACTTGCGGGCGCGCAGGCAACGTCGAAAGAAGCAGACGCCGCAATAAACCTTACCGGCACGATTTTCGACATAATCTTCACAAGCGCGAAAAAGACGGAGTGCAAGGTGACGCAGTTCACTTTCACCAACGGCAGGATCACGTTAAAACTTACGGGCAAGGGTTCCCAGTCGATGAGAAACTACGTTTCGGCGATTAAGGAAAACGGCAGCGGCTATATTCAGGGCGTCGAGCCGTCGATGGACACCGCCACTGATTTTTCGGTAAGTTTCGACGTCGTGAACGATAAACTTTTCGGCGGCAGCGACAAATAAGGAGGACGGGAAAATGACGATTAACAGAAAAGAAAAAATATTGATTTTCGTGCTTATCCTGTTCCTGCTTGTAGGCGGCACGTACACTCTTGGCATCATGCCGAAAAACAACGACAAAAAAACCGCTCAGGAAGAGTTGCAGACGGTCGAAGGCGACATCGCGAAGGTCAAAAAGCAAACCGACGCGGTGAGCCCGGCAAGGTACAACAAGCTCGTTGAAGAAATCAGACAAAACGAGGCGGCGTACAAACAGCTCACCAGCACCAAAAACAACCTTAACGAGGAACTTCTGCCCAGCAATATGCCCGGACATCAGGACTCTGTGGCGATTGCGGAAACGCTGTACAAGTTCTTTGGCGACCTTGGTTTCAACGTTGAGATAAGCCTTGGCAGGCCCGTCACGACGTCCACCAAAAAGGTTTACACCATATCGAGCGCATACAAGACGGACATGCAGACGCTTTACAAGGTGACGGACGCGATCGCGCGCGTGAAGTCGTTTAATCTGACGTATCTTTCGATGACGCCGGACGGAAACAACGTTTCGGGCACGTTCTCGATGACGATCACGTACATTCTGAACGAATAGCACGACATTACTTGTGCGGAAGTGGCACCTTAAAATAAAGGATATTATATTATAATATAACAACAAGTTACGAAAACGCGCGAAAGCGCAGTCGCAAAGATAAGACGGGAAAAATAAAAAAGTACGATTGACGGAAGGAGGTCAATTATGCTGACGTTATTAAAAAATATAGAAAGGTTTAACAAGCGGTACAATAAAAAGCGCGGCAGCGCGATGCTTATGGTACTTATGACTATGGCGATTATTATCGTCGTAGGCACTTCTATGCTCTTTGTGACGCTTTCCTCCTTCTCGAACAGTATTGCGGACACCCAGCAGGAACGCGCGTACAACGCCGCGCTCACGGTTTCGGACACGTTGAAAGGCTCGACGCAACTCAACACGATTATCGAAACTTATTTTACCAAAATCAAAGAAAACGGCTCTGCCGAGGTTCAGTTTTACAACGATACCGATTTTGATAACCAAGCGGTGAATTATACGATAGTCAACGGCGTGAAAGTTTACGTCACGTTGTCGAAATCGCCAAGCAGCAGCGCAAACAAAATCGACAAAGTTCTTGTCGACATAAAAGGCGTCAAAGGCTCGCAGGAAAGCACGGTGAGTTTTGAGGCGGACTCTGTACCTGACGGGACCTCGACCACGATTCAGGACACGTTTGGCAACTCGTTTGTTGTCAGCAACAATATGGGATCGTCGGTTACGTCGCCGTATCAGATTTATAAGCGTATCGAAGGCGACGTATCAATCAACTGTTTTGAAACGGAAAACGGTGAACGCGTGATGAAGACGCGTATATTCAACCCCGTTGTTCTGGAAGGCGTGACGGGCAGTGTTTATGCCAACGGTGACCTTATCATCGGCGCGCCCGACAATATGCTGAGGGTGCAGGGCAACGTGTACGTTGACGGCAACCTTACAATCAGGGGGCTTGCGCTTGGCGTAAATCTTCCCGCGCTGACGAAAAAATACTACGCAAAGAAATACCTTTATTATTACACCTACGCGTATGGTGAATTTGGAAGCATTGCGGTTCCGCCAAACAATAAAGCCGGATATAAAAATTCGAGTACGACAAAACTTGGCGAGGCGATGTATGAAAAGTTGAGCGACGGCACGTACAGACCCATTCAAACGTATGACAAGCTTTCGCACTTCACGCTGATGGATCTTGCGGGCGACGCAAACGAATATACTTTCTGGACGAAAAACTACGGTGAAAACAATACCACCGGCAATTATACGTGGGAACAAGTCACGATTACGCTCAGGGTAAAAGACAAAAACGGAATCTGGCAGAATATCGATGCGGAATATAACCAGGGCGGCATCAATAACGCGCAATATCTCGGCGCGTCGATGTACTCCGACACAGAAGGGGACGGCACCCCCATCATGCAATATCCGCAGGGCGGCAATATTTATTGCAGCGGCGACATTATCTTTGACACCGTCAACGTCGGCAACGTTTTCTCGTTTGACGCAGGTGTTTTCAATACCGGTTCCACCGACGCAGGCCATGAAGATCAGGACGAAAAACCCGATCCTTCCGCCCTTGATAAAATCAACAAGTGGTTAAGCGAACATCTTGGTATCGACCTTGTTAACCCAAGGTTCCCGTATTACAGTTATGCCTACAACCTTAACGGCACAGGCGACGGCACAATTCCCGTCCACACAAAGATTGAGGGCGACGTATTTTGTCAGGGACGCATGATTATCGCGCCCGAAACACAAAAGTCTTATATTAACTATAAGGACGAACAATGGCTTGGCATATCGACAGACCTTTCAGACACAAAAAAATACATAGGCGGGAAGGTTGTTGCAAGCGACGACTTTGTCTTGAAAGACAGCGGCGCGTTTTTAAAACAAATCAAAGACAAATGGGAAGAAATACTTGGTGAAGACAAAGAGTGGGGCGATTCTATCGTTATCAACCCCGTAACGATTGACACCGCTCTTAACAGGTTTAATTATAACAATGGCACGTTAAGCGAAAATCCAAATGCGATGAAGTCGTTTATCGAAGCATATAAGGAAGCGTATAAGAAACTTAAAACCGAAGGCAAAACGATAGAACGCCTTAAAAAGAAGTTTGAAGAACTCGGAAAAGACGGGTATTCATACCTTTTGGGCAACGATTACACGCAGTTTGGCAACGGAAACGGCCTGAACGGTGCCGATATTAAAGAGAAAAACAAGACAATATGGTATGATTTCCGCAAGCCCGAATTCAGCGAGACTTCCAACCTTTATATCCAGAACTCGCCGATAAGAAAAGGCACGTCGTGCGGTGATATTGATCACAAAAACAGCAACAACGTTGACCCGTGCACGCTTGAAAAGTACGCGTCCGATGACAAATACCGCGTTGTCGAAAACGTTGACGAAAAAGACAAGGACGGCAAACCCGTGACAACCCGCACGGTTGTGGGCGGCATATCTTACACCGCCGCACTTTCCGTCAGATACTGCGAAATTACCGTCAACAACGTATATTGCGACGGCACAATCAGCGTGCTTTCCAGTGACCTTGGAGATGTAAAAGAGAAGGTACACTTTGTAAATTCGGCGGCGGTCAATGTGAAAAACAATTATTTCGGCAGCGACTTTGTGAAAAATGAACTTAAAAAAGCCTCGATTATGGACTTTTTGAAATACGTTCTGCAAAAAAACAATGCACAGTTGACTGACGAAGAGATTTTGAAAGAGTATTTCGGCATTGACGGCAACAAAAATAATTTCAAAGCCGAAACCGAAGTATATTTCAATATGCAAACCGATTGGAACAATACGATAACGTACCATGAAGAATGGGGTGGATTTTTGGGTATTGGGAAATCAACCGCCGACATTACATACGAGCGCAAAGTCATCGTTTTGCGTGCTGCTATGGAAATTGATGAGACTGCAACGTGGACAAATAACTATTCGGTTAGCGGCCCCGGCCCCAACTCTGACAATAAGCGAAAACATAAGGAGCACTATACCGTTACAAATAATTGGAGTTTGACAGGATACGAGTATAGTGAATGGCGCTACGTGGCTGACTTAATGTATGTTGTCGATGAAAAAGTCACTAATTATTCTGGCGACAAAGGAAAAGAAGATGCATATAACTTTAAGGGTGAAGTAATCGACCGAAACGGCAACAAAGTTGACATTTCGAAAGATGAAAATCTCAAAAAAATGGTGAACTTAATCAAGTCCGAGGTTGACGGGAATACGAACACGGTAAATCTTGCACAAAGTTTATTCTTGAACTATATTAATAACGAAAATTATCATACGGAAGTTTTCAATAAGTTGGTTAATGATCGTAAACTTAAAGCGTATGGTCAATCCCCTGTAAGCGGAGCAGAGTATATAACAACTCAGCATTATTGTACGTATAAGAACAAGGATAGAGAGTGTTATAAAACTGACGATTCTGCAAGTTATAAACATACAGTAAGGAAGAATATAGATATAATGGAGTTTGAGGAGATTGCCGGCGGAAGTGAACTTGCAGGTTTAGACAAACTGTCTTACGTGCTGAGCGGAAACGATATTCTGACAAGTAAGTTCCTTACAACCGAATACCTTATCGCAATGTTCAGCAACGGCGCGAACGACTTTGACGGCATCGACCTCAACGCTTTGTTGGGCGCGGCTGCAAACGGACTTGTCGGCTCGGCAATCATAGGCGGCAAGTTAAAAACGTTTGGCGTAGGCAGTACGTCAAATCAGTTTGACGCAATGAAAGGCACTACAAAGGCGTTCAACGAAGGCTTATACGGCATGTATCTTGCCGTGGATAATAGATATTCCTTGGTTGACAACGCCGCGACCGTAAAGGCGATTTTTGAAGAAATCAAGTCGCCGGAATTTGCGACCGTCGTGGAAGCGAACGCCAATCAGAAACAGGCAAAAGAGAACGTCAAGAAAATCCTGACAGATTTGAAAGAAAAGGGCGATATTGAAGAGTACAACGCCTTCGATATTTATGGCTCAATCAACGAGTATGATAGATATCTTCTGGGCATTACAAGCGGTAAACCTGTCAAAGATTATAAATGCTCAAAAGGCACTTTGACAAAGATGTATATCAGACTTTTGCAATCGTCAATGCCGGAAAACCCCATGCCCGAATCTTGGTTTATAACAGATTCATTGCCCAACCATGAAGACTCGCGTTTTAATATCAGAAGATATTATTACATGGAGAGTTCAAATGATATTGAAGACGGCACCGGCTTAACGTTAAGGTTGATGGATTTCTACAACAAAGATAACGCGAACAGCCCGCACCTTCGCGCGGACAACACGTTTGCAATCGACGAAAAATACAATCAGACGTTTACCGGACTGAAAGATAAAACTTTGAGTGGATTTAGCGTCATAGCGCAACGCTCGGAAGTGCAATATACGATAAAGCAAAATACGTACTTCAATTTTGAAGCAAGCAATACGCAAGTCGTGTTCGGGGCATCCACGGATGGCGTTGACAAGAGGGTTCGTATGAATTTCCTTATCGACACGTCGGAAAAAGACATTTATGTGTTTTTCCATTGCAAGGCGCTTGATAAATCAAAGGACAAGAAAGAACAAACAAGGTTCTTGTTCCAGAAATGTTCGTTCCAGGTTACGGGCAAAAACAATGCATACCTTATGCTTGTGGACGACACTTCATTTGCCGCAAATGCGTACAGCCTGGAAATAAGCAACACAATGCTTTCCGAGGACAAGACGGACGAAAAAGTCGGCACGCATTTCAAGTCGAACACGTATCAGAAGTACGTTGCAAGATTCAAGGGACACGGGAATGCTTACTCGGCATGGAATGTCAGCAACTTGTTTGACATATCACAAATGCAAGCATTGCCTGAGGGCGATCCGGCAAAAGTCGGCAATATGTTCATAATCGGTATGGGCAGAAACTACGTCAAGTTCGGACGTGGCGGCTCGGTCAACGCGATGGTTTATATCCCCAACGGCATGTATTCCAACGAATCGTCGGGTCTTTTCAACTCAATCCCGATCGGAAACTCGGGCAATAACGAGGCGTCTATTGTCGCAAAAGATATTTATATCGGCGGAAGTAGCCGCGGACAACTGATTTTTTCAAGCTACGACGCGGCAAAAATCGGCAGCAAGAACAATAATAATTCAGGCTTGGTTATGGACGGTTTGATTAACCCCGATACGGTGTCGCACGACACGAAATGGGTTGCGGGCGATTACTATTACGGCTAAGATGAAAAAGGTTTTGAAACGCTTAAAACTGAATAAAAAAGGCTTTACCTTTGCCGAATGTATCGTTGCAATCGCGTTGTTTGCGATCGTCGGCACGCTGGCGTTCACCATGTTCAACACGGCGACGCGCTATATGTCCAAGGCGAAAAAGGAAGAAGCCAAAAGGTCGCAGGCGCAGGAGCAGGCACTTTTGAACACGTTTATGTACAACGACAAATACATCGTGTATCCGCACAGTATTTTGCAGGTATCGTACATCAGCACGTCGAAAGGCAACGTGGCGCAGTACGCGGCGGTGCTTAATTACGACACCGATTACGGCTCGGTACCGTTTGCGATTTCAATCGAACCCACCAAAGTGCAGACGACGAACACCCCTTGGAGCTATGCGTTCACAAGGTATCAGGTGACGTCGGACAAGGGTACGAAACGCTGGATTTTCATTTTCAACGACGATACCGTGTCTTACGACCTTAAAGACACGCAACAACTTGAAAACTACTCGCTACTCAAAGAATGGGTAACAACCAACTATAAGAACTGACATGAGAAAACTCGCAAAAATCTTAAAAAATAAAAAAGGCTTCACCTTGGTCGAAGCGATCGCGGTCGTCGCCATTATGGGTATTCTCGCAACGGTTATCGGCGGGCTTGTCACGGCGGGCACGACGGCTTATATGCGCCAGAAAGAAAACGCCGCCGCAAAAGACCTTGGCACAATCGTTCAGAACGAGATCAAGCGGGCGGCAAGGTCGACGGTTGAGGTATATTTGCAGGACGGCGCGCTTCCGAGAGATAGCAACATAATCGGGGCTGACAATAATCAGGCCACTTATACAATGAAAAACGCGCCGACGGGCGAGTACAAGTTGTTCTCGTCATCCGATGACGGCAGGCTTATGTATTCGACGGACAGCGGCAAAACCACGCAGGAATACTTCACGTCAACTGACGCCGAAAAGCGCGCGTTTTACGGCAGTTTCACAATCAAGGTTTACTTCCGGGCGATTGTCAACATGTTTAATGAGATTACGTCCGTCAAGGTGTTCTGCGACGTTTATAATGCCAAAGGGCAAAAAAAATTCGACTCCCCGGGGCTTGAAATCGACTTTATCGAGGCGGATTACAACCAGTCGTCGGAAACCAAACGTTTCAAAGGTATTTTCAGTTTCGAGCAGGGCAATATCGGGGCAATCACGGGCAGTTCAGACGTCTGGCAGTACAACAACATGCTGCTGGTTGAAAATTACAAGCCGGAAAACGAGAAAGGGTTCAAGAATTTTTATTTCCGAACCGTGACAGGCGGTTGATAAAATGGAACTTGGCCATCTGTTATTCACGATATTTTCCGCATTTTTCGGGCTTGCGGTCGGCAGTTTTCTGAACGTTTGCATTTACCGCATTCCCAAAGGCACGTTTTTCACCGAAAAACACAGTTATTGTCCGAAGTGCGGGCAGCCGCTGAAATGGTACGATATGGTGCCGGTTTTCAGCTGGATTTTTCTTGGCGGAAAGTGCAGGAATTGCAAGGAAAAAATCTCCGCAAGGTACCCGATTGTGGAGTCGCTCAACGCCGTATTGTGGACGTTGTCGGCATATTTTATCGGGCTTAACGCCAACGCGTTCATATACGACGCGCTGTTTTCGGCGCTCATCGTGATGACGTTCATAGACATCGACACGAAAGAGATCCCGAACGGCATCGTCGTGTTCATCATAATTTTGTCAATCCCGCTGTTTTTCACGGCGAAGGACGTCGTGTGGTGGCACAGGCTTGTGGGCGCGGTGGTTATCAGCGTGCCGCTTTACGTAATCGCGCTCGTGACGGGCGGCATCGGCGGCGGCGACATAAAGCTTTATTTTGCGCTGGGGCTTGTGTTGGGGCTTTACCCGACGCTTGTGTCGGCGTTTATCGCGATAGTGTCGGCGGGGCTTATCGGCGGCGTACTTTTGCTGACGAAAAAGGTCAGAAAGGGGTACGAGCTTCCGCTTGGTCCGTTTATCGCGCTTGGTGCGGTGGTCACGGTATTTGCGGGCACGCCCATAATCGACGGCATAAAAAACTTATTCGGAATATAATATTTATATATCATAAGGAGAAGAGATGCAAAGAGGAGCAAGTTTAGGCGACATCCTGTTGGAGAAAGGCTTTGTCAAGCAGGCGCAACTGGATGACGCAAAACGTTGGCAAAAAACCCATCCCAACGAAAAAATCAGCGCGATATTGTTGTCGCGCGGCATTATCACCGAGGACGCGATGCTCTCTGCAATGGCGGAGCGTTTCAACACGACCTATATAAATACGGAACTTGTCGTCCGTCGTCCCGAAATTCTGAAAAACGTACCGGAACAAATCGTCAAAAAGCACTGCATAATGCCGCTTGACGTGAAGGCGGGGCAGATCATCATTGCCACGCACGATCCGCACGACATCGGCGCGTTCGAGGACGTAAAGATGGTCACGCGTATGGACGTCGGTTTTGTCCTTGCGCCGCAGCGTATCATCGAAAGCGCGATTGAAAAGTACTACACCAACGCCGGCAACTTCTTCGTGTCGGACGAAGCGACGCAAAAGGTTGTCCAGCAGACTTCGGCGGCAACCCAGCAAAAGTTGTCCGAAATCGAAAGCCGCGTTGACAACACGCCTGTCGTCAAACTTATCAACAGCCTTATCACGCAGGCGTACATGCGCCGCGCGTCGGATATTCATATTGAGCCGTTTGAGGAGCAAATCCTTGTCCGCATGCGTATCGACGGCGAGCTTGTCGAATGTATGCGCTTGGACATTTCCACGCTTAACAGTATCGTTTCGCGTTGTAAAATCCTTGCGGGCATCAACATTGCTGAAAAGCGAATCCCGCAGGACGGCCGTATCGACTTCAACAACGGCGACATCAACATCGACCTTCGTGTCAACACGCTGCCCACGATTTACGGTGAAAAGGTCAACATGCGTCTTCTTGCAACCGAGGACGCCGCGCTCATCACGCTTCCCGACCTTGGCATGCCCGACAAACTGTTTGAACAGTTCTCCCGCATCATCAAAGCGCCGAACGGGATCATTCTTGTCACGGGGCCTACGGGTTCAGGTAAATCGACGACGTTGTACGCCGTCCTTAGCGAACTCAACAAACCGAACGTCAATATAACGACGGTCGAAGACCCTGTCGAAAAGCAAATCTTCGGCGTCAATCAGGTGCAAACCAATGCAAAGGCGGGCTTAACGTTCGCAAGCGGACTTCGCGCAATCCTGCGTCAGGACCCGGACATCGTCATGATCGGTGAAATTCGTGATACCGAAACCGCCGAAATCGCAATCCGCGCCGCTATCACAGGCCACTTGGTTTTGTCCACGCTGCACACCAACGACGCCGCGTCAAGTATCGTCCGTCTTATCGACATGGGCGTTGCATCATACATGGTCGCGTCGTCCGTGAAC
>CEAB01041636.1_pt1 | contig 35140 bp, 33 predicted proteins | sample 557651 | NCBI WGS metagenome assembly CEAB01 (sample SAMEA3182046, study PRJEB8094) | gut metagenome | biome: human; feature: gut; material: Stool; isolation source: human stools | place: Canada | collected 2011-11-15
ATCTTTGTCTTTGAGGTATTTTTTTAAGGCTTTTTCGGAATTTTTTTTGAAATTTTGTGCTGATTTTTCGTCGCGAATGAATTTGGAGACAGGTAAAATGGTTGCGGTTGTTGTTTTTTCAATGCTTCTTTGTGTATCGGCATCAAAATATCTCAAGTCCGTAACGGTATCGCCCCAAAGTTCAATTCTCAGCGGATTTTGGTCTAAAGAGTAGATATCAGAGGTGTCTCCGCGGATGCTGAACTCGCCGATATCGCTTACGGTTGTGACTTTTTTATAGCCCATTTTTGTCAATCGTTCCGAAAGTTTTGCGGTATCAATTTCATCGTCAAGGTTTACTTCGATAGAATTTTCATCAAAAAAATCATTTGTCGGAAATTTTTCAAAAGCCGCTCTTAGCGGCATAAGGATTATTTGTGCATCATTTCTGAGAACGGAGATTTGTTCCGCATATTTATAAATATTCGGTACTGTTGCGTCGTACATACCGTTGTCTTGGTACGGAAAAATTGCCGCATCTGTGTCAAACAACGTTTTCAGGTCATTTTTGTACTTGATTGCGGTTTGTTCCGTATCGGTAATAAGAAGAATTTTTTTGTTTTTGGAAAAATAATGCAGCAAAAATACCTTGCAAATTTTGCTGACGGAGTTTATTGCAAAAGATTTGCCTGTTTTTATAAACCGCTTTATTTTGTCGAAAAATTCAAAATCTTCTATGTAGTTCGCAAGTCTCATAATATGATTTTATCATTAAATTTTAATGTGCGTAAATTGTTTAGAGGTTTAATTCCTTGCAAATTTTTGGAACAAGCAACGACCATGTGGCTTCTGTGGCGTGTACATTTTCTTTTACAATAAAGGTTTTTTGTTGGGGATTTACTTGCGGTGCGAGATGATTAACGTGAATAACTTTTATTCCGTATTTTTCGAGTTCGTTTATTTCTTTTTCATTATTATCATCGTAATTTATTACGACAAATTTGGTTCCTTTCCAATGCTTGTCAACCATTTCTTTGCTTTGGATAAAATGTTGACGCGCAAAGTCGGTAATCGGTATATTGAACATAAAAAACGTATTAATTACGCTGTTATATACCGAATTTACGGAGTACAGGTTGAAAATCGGCGCATAAAACTTATGCCATCTTATTAAGCGGTTATTTTTCTTTTCGTAAGACAAATATTCGTTTATAAACCAATCTCTTTTTTTGCTGTAACACCTTGAAATATGACCGTTAATATAAACAAAGATAACATATTCGGGTTGAGGGACTTCCTTATAAAAATCTTCCCTTTCGAGTTGGTACAACATGTGTTGAATGCCAAACCCGTTAAATGCGCGGTTATATACGGGGCGCTTAGTATATTCCGAGAGTTTATACCCTAAGGATTGTTCGTCTTTTAAATCGTATCCGTATGCGTATGAGCAGCCGAAAATTACGATGGGTTTGTTTTTGTATTTTGTGCCGAAAGGCTTTCGCATATTGTATTTTACGATGTACGGGTAATTCTCGTCCCAATCGTAATATTTTAATTTATATCCGATTTTGATGTCTTTATTTATTTTTGAGAGAAAATTTTGTTCGTTATGAAAAGTAAATGCTTCAAAAATTACAAACAATACGAAAATTTGGGCAATGATTATTATCGCATTTTTGAAAAACCTTTTCATAAATAACTCCGTTTTGTTAATAATATCATTTTTTAGTCGTATTAACAAACCTAAAAAATTATTATAAAATGCTCTTTAAAGTGAGAAATGTATGAATGAGAGGTATAGAATGAAAAAAATCTTTGGAACAGCAATGGTATTAACTGTTTCTGCAATTTTGGCAGCAGCCCCCGTTTATGCGGACGGTTTGGTTTTTGACCCCGAAACTTACAACTCGACGGTTGATGTGGCTCATCCTTATGCGGGTCAACCTGCGGCTCAAAAAACTGCCAATTCGACAACAAAAACAACTCCTTCTACCGTTGTTACTTCAAATCAAAATGCGCAAACTCAACAAAACAACAGTTTGCAAAACGCTTTGTTTGAACTCGATTCCGCTCAAGTTGAGGTAAGAAACCAACTTCTCGACGCAAAAGCAAAATATGCCGAAGTCGATAACCAATTTAAGTTGATTAAAGACCAAAGAAAAATGCAGAAGAAAGTCGTTAAAGATTATGAAAAAAGAATCAAAACAATCGAATCAACCAAAGAAAAAATCAGAAACACAATGCAGATTGAATAATCAAAAAAAATCGGGTCAAAAGCCCGATTTTTATTTGAAAATCATTTCCTTTAACTCCTCTTGCGGGGAGTTATTTATTTTTTGAACAAACTTTTTGTATTTGCTAAATTTGTCGTCAAAAGTTTTAAAACTTTCTGATTTCGTAATTTCGGACATTCCCGCCGCGTGTACGGATTTTACCGAAATTTTCCCATTTTCTGAGATTTCTCCGTCTAAAACTTTTGCATTTTTAAGAACGTCAAATCCTTCGCGAATAATTTCATTATCCGTGCAAAGTACGGGGCGAATTGTTTTGAGGTTTGTTTTTCCGCCTAGTGATGTGACCGTGTACCGCATCATCCCTGCGATTTTTGACAAAAATTTCGGCGTTTCGATTTGAAGTTCGTCATAATTCATCAACAAAATCTCTTTTGTTCCCGAATTAACAAGATTTTTTATAAATTCGACCGACGGCGGACAGTCAACAAGGATTGCCAAATCGACGTTTTTAACAGCATCTTCCGCGCCGAAAATCTTGTCTTTTGAAAGTTCGTTTTTGCTGAAATATTCTACGATGTCTTTTCTTTCCGTGAAAATTTTGACGGATTTTTTCGTGTGAGAAAGAAAGTCTACAATCTTGTCATAGCCGCCTTTTTGGCTTCTGCAATCAATCAGTTTTGTTTCAAATTCCGCTTTCTCATTCGGGAATTGCATATCTTTTATAAGAAGTTGGACGGTTGTTTTGCCGTTAAATTCGTTAATTTCGGGCGCAAAAGCAATGTTGATTTTTTCCCCTCTCGGTTTTGAAAAATCGGGGGTTGACCATTTTATACACTCGAAAAGCCTGCCGTCATTGGAACTGCATAAAACTTTCAGATGGTTTTGATTTTGTCCCATAAATCTGTAATCAAAAACTTTTAGCCCCGTCATTGCAAAGGTCGGAGAAGGGTTTGCCGCCCCGAACGGTTCCAAAACTTTTATTGTTTCAACCAATTCTTCATTTACGTCTTGCGGCTCCAACAACAAATCTATGTCGAGGATGTTTTCAAGTTTTTCGCCGTTAGTCTGCTCTACAACGGTGTCGTTAATGGCTTTTCTGACTTTTTCAAAGGAATTTACGGCTCCGTCAAATGAAAATCCGCCTGCAAATTCGTGTCCGCCATAGCCTAAAAACAGGTCTTTATTTTCGTTCAAAACATCATAAATATTTACGCCTTTTGGCGCTCTACACGAACAACGGTAAGTGTTTCCGTCTTTTCTCATTACAAAAGCGGGCAAGTTGTAGGTTTCAACAAGTTTTGATGCGGAAAGTCCGATAATTCCGATATGGGCTTCCTCGTCGCAAATTACAATCGAGTTTTTGTAAAGTTCGGGTTGCTCTTCAACGATTTGTTTTGCCCTGTCAAAAGCCTCGGCGCAAAGGTCTTGGCGCAAAGAATTTGTTTCGTTCAATTCTTTTGAAATTTTGTTTATTTCTTCTTCATCTTCGGAAATCAAAAGTTTGAATGCTGTTTCGGCAGAACCCAATCGTCCTGTCGCATTTATCCTCGGAACTGCCGTAAAGGCAATAGTTTCAGAGGTGATTTTTGAAAAATCTTTGACCCCTGCATTTTCAAAAAGAATTGTTATTCCTTTGTTTACTTTGTTTCTGATGGCTTCAATTCCGCATTTTGCAATGCGTCTGTTTTCAAGCAATAACGGTACTATGTCACCGATTGTTCCGAATGCTGCAATCGGTAAAAGTTCGTCAAAAAATTTCTGTTCGTTTGCTCTTTCAAGTAATGCTGATGCGAGCTTGAGCGCAATGCCCGCACCTGATAAATAGCAAAGACTTTCGATTTCTTTCGCGGAGGTTTTTTCCTGCAAGACGTTTTTGGCTTTTGGGTTAATAATTCCGTATGCTTTGGGTAATTCTTCGGGCGCTTCGTGGTGATCCGTGATAATCACGTCGGTTTTGAATGTTTGGGCAAGTTGAATTTCTTTTGAATTGGAAATGCCGCAATCTACCGTGATTATTAACTTTGCCTTTTGTTTTGATATAAGATTTATAAGCGCCTTATTGTTTAAGCCGTGGCTTTCGGAATCTCTGTCGGGCAAGTAATAATCCGTGTTTGCACCTAGTTTTACCAAGGTTTTGTATAAAATAGCGGTGCTTGTGACACCGTCGGTATCAAAATCGCCGTATACGACAATTTTTTCGCCTGACTTTATTGCCGAAAAAATTCTGTCTAAAACTTTTTCCGCATCATTAAAAACTGAAAACGGAATAAACGGAACCGTTTCGGGATTTAAAAATTCTTGAACTTTTTCGTCCGTATCAATGTTTCTTGCTTGCAAAAGTCTTGAGAGAAGCGGGCTTAATCCTTGTAAAGAGCATTTTGTTGTCGAATGGTATTTCCACGTCTTCATAAGAATTTCTTGTAATCGCCTTCTTGATAATCGTCATCTTCATCGTCGTCGTCAAAGTCCAAATCATCGTCCTCATCATCCATTTCGTCGGGAGATTCTTTGATTTTGTCGACAACCATTTTTGCCATTTCTTTTGCAACTTCGACTTGCACGTCGTGTTCGGAATTTTCAAGCATAGTGATTGCTGCACGCAAAGTCTTGTCAATATCGTACCAACGGCTGCGGCCTTGGTTTACAAGTCCTTCGTCAACCGCGTTAATAATGTCTTCGACTTCCGAATATTCGCTGTAAGCGATGTTGTGCTCAATAATAATTTTGATGATATTTAAGGCAACTTTAATTTGCGTTTTGTCATCGGATTGCTCCAATGTTCTCATCGAACGAGACAAAACAGGGTCTTTGTCATACCAACGTCTGACATTTTCGCTGTATTCTTCACGCATCTTTTGTTCTCCTTCTACCCATGCTTGTATGTTATTCCGAAATTTGATCTCGGATATTTCCAGAAAATTGATTGCGTTGTGCAAGCTATTCTGCAAGCTCCGCATTCGAGACAGTTTTCGTATTTTACAACAAGTTGTTGTTCTTTTTCGTTCCATTCGTATACCCCTGCGGGACATACGTATAAGCAGGCTTTGTTGAAGCACTTCCTGCAAGCCAACACGTCGGGAACCAAATGAGAGTCCACATCAGGGTTTGTTTTTACTGTTGATAATTTTTCGTCTAAGTCTTTTGTGTCCATTTTGTTCCTACTTCATCATATCAAGTCCGAGTTTTACAAATTTTGCAATGTCGCTGAATAAATTTGTTATCTTTCGGTCTTTTATGAATTTTTTGACGTATCGTCTGTATTGAGCAGCCCTTGGAATGTATCCCGATTGAGTAAACATTTCAAAAAATTCGTTTATTTTTTCAGGATAATATTTCAAGAACGATTCGCTGTTGTCGTGAATTGTAGATGCTGTGTTTCTGTATGTTCTTAAATCTTTGTAGCAAGATGTTTCTTTGAATTTTCTTTCGTATTCGGAGAGCATTCTTGCCGAAAAATCTTCGTTATCAATCGCTCTGATTGCCGTTTCTGCTGCGATTTTGCCGCTGAGCATCGCGATATTTGTTCCTTCAAAGTGTACGTTGTTAACGAGCATTGCCGCGTCACCGACGACCATTACCCCGTCATCGTAAAGCATCGGGATTGAGTCAAAGCCGCCTTCGGGAATTAAATGCGCAGAATATTCAACGAGTTCTCCGCCTTGAATTAACGGTTTTACGGACGGATGTTCTTTGAGTTCGTTAAGCATATCATTCGGAGTGATACGGTGCTTTTTGAGTTCATCAAGATTTACACCCAAACCGACCGACAAGGAGTCTTTATTCGTATAAATAAAGCCCATTGCGGTTATACCTTTCATAGGCGCACCGATGATTTGTGTTACGCAGCCCGTTTTGTCCGTAAGGTTAAATCTTTCTTCTATAACGTCTTTCGGAAGTTTTATAACTTCTTTTACGCCCAAAGCAACTTCTTCATCAACGAGATCTTCGCGCAAGCCGATTTGTTTTGCCAAAATTGAATTTACACCGTCTGCCAAAATAAGGATGTCTGCGTAAAATTCTTCATCGTCGGTCTTAATTCCGACAACTCTGTCGTCTTTGATGATGAGTCTTCTTACGGTTGTTTTAGGTGAAAAATATGCGCCGAGTTCAATCGCTCTATCCATACACCATTTGTCCCATTTTGAACGAACAACGGTGTAACTTGTGGCATGCCCCGTGTTTTTATAATTAACGGAAACAGAGGTTTTATCGTCCGTAATCATATATCTTTTTTCGGTGTTGATACGTTCGATAGGCGCGTCTTCTTTGAAGTTCGGGTATAAATCAAGTGTCGGATATTCATAGATTGCTCCGCCGAACATATTTTTGCTTCCGGCAAAGGAGCCTCTTTCCAAAACTACAACTTTTTTATGGGCGCGAGCAAGCGTAATGGCTGCCGCGGCGCCTGCCGGACCTGCTCCTACTATGATTACGTCTGCTTTGTTACCTTCTATCATTTATATACCCTTTTAACTACAAAGAATTATACTATTTTTTGTTATATTCCGCAATTATGTAAACTTAAACTTTCATTAATATTTTGCAGTATCCCCAAAAAATGATAATAATCGTAGTTATGAAAAAATATTTTAACCTTATTCTCGCTTTATATTTTGCAATTTTTATCCAACATTCGGCTATTGCTCTCGACCTCAGATTTCCGCAAAGAAATCCTTACACCACTCGTGCAAATATCACATATATTTTGGGTTGTGTAAATAAAGGCTCGCAACTTACCATAAACGGTGAAAAGGTCGAAGTCCGCAAAAACGGTGCATTTTGCTATATCGTAAATCTGATTGGAGGGGAGAATAAATTTGTTTTAAACGAAACAAACGGCGAGTTCACAGACTCAAAAACGGTGGTTATTAACAAACCCGTTCCTCAGCCTGTTCAAAATCAGTCTCCTGCAAAAAAATACGTTCCTCCCCAAAAGGAAGTTTTTTCGGAACTCCAATATTCAACTGTCGTAACTGACGGCGCACCTGTTCGCAATAAGCCCTCTACAAGCGGGGACAGAATTTCTCATCTTCCGATTGACACGGTTCTTCTTCTTGAGGCAAAACTTGGCGATTGGTACAAAATTTGTACGGGAAATTCCGAAAACCTTTGGATTTATGCAAAAAATGTTAACGTTTCTTATCCCGTGAATAACAGGATAAAAGTTGCTGTCAGAGAAGCGGTTACCTGTCAGGATGAATTGTTTGAATTTTTGAAGTTGAAAACGGATATACCCGTTTTGTTTAAAACAAAAGAAATCGGCAACAACATTGAACTTACGCTATACGGAATAAAAGATTATTCTTTGCTCGAAAATGTTTTGAATTGCCGGAAAGATTTTGAACAAATTTTTGTAAAAAGTTATGAAAATGACAATTTGACGCTTGAATTTCCCTCAAGTGACAAACTTTGGGGATATAATGCCGATTATAAAGACGGATATTTTATTTTTAAAAAGAGAAAGTCTCCCGTTGTAAGTTCTTCTCTGCCGCTTAAAAACGTCGTAATTGCGGTGGATGCAGGTCACGGCGGAAAAGAACTCGGCACAATCGGACCCACTCGCATTCCCGAAAAAGATGTAAATCTTGCGATTTCAAAATATCTCAAATGCGAACTCGAAAAACGCGGTGCAGTTGTTATTATGACTCGCGAGGAGGATAATTTTGTCGGACTTTACGAACGCCCCGACATTGCAAATGCTTCAAATGCCATAATTTCAATAAGTATTCATTCAAACTCCATGGTGGACGGAAATCCTTTTATTAAGCACGGAACGAGCGTTTTTTATTATAATGCTCACGCAAAAAATCTTGCCGAAACGATAAAAGTTTCGCTCGTGAATGATTTGGGCTTGAAAGATGACGGTACGAGATACGGCAATTTCGTTTTGACCCGTCCGACGATGCCCGTTTCGGTTCTCGTTGAAGTCGCATATATGCCGAATTTGGATGAGTATGAACTTTTGACAGACGAAAATTTTCAGCGAAAAGTTGCTGCTTTGGTTGCGAAAAGTTTGGAAAAATATATGAAAGAAAATGCGAAACTTACGGACTATTAGTGGGTTTTGAGTAAGTTGAAATGTACTCGAAATATTTTTCTAAAGCCAAATAGCCCGAAAACATTTCGTTTGTAATTGTGGAAAATCTTTTTGCAGTCAAAAGAGCAAGTTCTTTCGCTCTGATTTCAAGAATTTTGTCGGAATCGGTTCTTAAAGTTCTGTTTAAAGAGATTGCGGCTGATTGCAAAAATGCCAACTCTTCATTGATTTGACGAATTGTTGTAAATTCGAGTTTGTTAAAATCGTACTTTCTCAAAAGTGCGTTTTCTTCTCTGGACAAATTGCCCTTTACGACGGGGATTCCGTAGATTTTCTTCTTTAACATAAAACTGTCGGCAATTCTTCTGTGAGAGTTCGGAATTTCGCTTCTTGCGACCATTGCGCCCATACCGAGCGAATTTAAGACACTACCGTCCAGCAGCCCCGCATCGCCGATTTCCTTGATAAATGCATCATCAAGAATGCGCTGCAAAGACGCTTTAGAGTCCTCTATTCTTAAGTCGCTTTCTCCTTTAATCATAAAGACAGTTAAAGCCCAATTCCTTTCGTAATTTATAATAATCTACACAATAAAATTTGTCATGTGTTTTTTTGTATTAAAATATAAATATGTTCACATTTCGTGAAACGGTTATTTAACAAGGCAAAAGGCAAAAATATGTTCAAATACGATGTAATTGTTGTAGGTTTAGGTCACGCTGGTTGCGAAGCGGCAATGGCGGCGGCAAAATTAGGGGCTAAAGTTTTGGCGGTCTCTTTGAATTTGGACAACATTGCATTAATGCCTTGTAACCCTGCGGTCGGCGGACCTGCAAAGTCTTGTTTGACAAGAGAAGTCGACGCTTTGGGCGGAATTATGGGAATTGCGGCTGATGCTACTTATATGCAGATGAAAATGCTTAATTCCTCAAAAGGTCCTGCTGTCAGGGCTTTGCGTGCTCAATCCGACAAAAAAGAATATTCGGCATTCGTTCGCAATTTGCTCGAAAGTCAAGACAACATTCAATTGAAACAATGCACCTGTTCTGAATTAATGGTTGAAAACGCCAAAATCGTCGGGATGAAAGACGAGTTCGGGCTTGAATATTATGCGCCTGCAATTGTTCTTACAACGGGAACTTCATTAGAGGCAAAAATTTGGGTCGGTCTCCAATCTCAACAATTCGGCAGACTCGGAGAAGCAAGCGCGAAAGGCTTATCGGCTTCATTGATGAAGCACGGAATTAATCTCGGTCGTTTGAAAACAGGTACTCCGCCAAGAGTTGATGCAAGAAGTATTGATTATTCAAAAACGGAAATTCAACCGGGGGATGAGGTTCTGCACCATTTTTCGTTTTTGCCCGACAGACCTGTCAGAAAACAGTATCCTTGCTATTTGACAAGAACGACCGACAAAACAAAAGAAATAATTTTGGCAAATTTGGACAAATCTCCGATGTATTCGGGAAAAATTCACGCGAAAGGACCGAGATATTGTCCGTCAATTGAAGATAAAATTGTCAGATTTGCTTCAAATCCCTCTCATCACATATTTTTAGAGCCTGAGGGAAAAAGCACTTACGAAATTTACGTCGGCGGATTTTCTACAAGTTTGCCCGCCCCTGTTCAGTTGGAGATGTTGAAAACACTCCCCGGACTTGAAAATGTTCACGTTATAAAACCTGCTTATGCGGTGGAATACGACTATGTTCCCGCGGTTCAGACTTTGCATTCTCTAATGAGTAAAAATGTTCAAGGTTTGTTCTTTGGCGGTCAAATTAACGGAACAAGCGGTTACGAGGAGGCTGCCGCACAAGGACTTGTAGCAGGTATAAATGCGGTAAATTACATAAATCAAAAAGAACCGATGATTTTGTCGAGGGAATCTTCTTACATCGGCACGCTAATCGACGATTTGGTTACAAAAGATATCGACGAGCCGTACAGAATGCTCACTTCGCGCTCGGAATACAGATTGCTTTTGAGACAGGATAATGCCGACGAAAGATTGACGGAAATCGGTTATAATCAAGGTTTGGTCGACGATTCGAGATACCAAAGATATCTTCAAAAAGCAAAAACAATCGACGAGGAAATCGAACGCTTCAGACAAACGAAAATCAGCGCATCGCAAGAAAATAACGACATTTTGGCAAAAGTCGGCGAGCATATTAATGAGGGCATAAGATTGCACGAACTTATCAAACGTCCGAATATTTCTTACGACTTGATAAAAGAACTCGACGAAACTACGAAAAATCTTGATTATCCGTTTGAAATCGGGGAACAGGTTGAAGTCAGAATTAAATATGACGGCTACATTAAACGCCAACAAGAACAAGTTGCTCTTTCTTCAAAGGCAGACAGAATAAAAATTCCGAGCGATATTGATTATTCAAAAATTCAACATATCTCGACAGAAACAAAAGAAAAATTAAATAAAATTAAGCCTGCAACTTTGGGTCAAGCCTCAAGAATAGGCGGTGTTAAGCCTGCTGATATCGCGGTTCTCTCTGTGTTAATCGAGTCGAAATCATACAGAAACGTTGACTGATTTTTGGCACAATCATTACCCTGAAAACATTTCACGGGCTTGTGCATTACAAAAGTCTTGGCTGATTTCAGCATAATCGTCACCCTGAACTTGTTTCGGGCTTGTGTATTACAAAAACCTTGGCTGATGTCAGCACGGTTGTCACCCTGAACTCGTTTCAGGGTCTTTTATTATACCGAATCATTGACTAATTTTCGACAGAAAATTTATAGTCGATTTCGCGTTTCAAAGGTTTACCCTTTTTAACAATCGGGCTTTCAAAGTCGTCGATATTAATTGCATTCGGGAAAAATTGCGGCTCTACGCACAAAGACGAGCGTTTTTCGTATCTTTTACCCGATTTGCCCAATGGCTGAACAGGTTTTCCGAGGTGGTTTGCGGTGTAGAATTGAAATCCCGGAAGATTTGTCGAAACGGTCAAAACGATGCCTGTATTCGGGGATTTAACTTTTGCAACGTCAATCATTTTTTCTCCGTCGTAGCCGTCAACACAGTAATTTTGGTCAAAGCCCGCGCCGATTTTGAGTTGTTCGTCTTTTTCGTTAATTCTGTTTTTGATAACTTCAGGGGTTCTGAAATCAAACGGAGTTCCTTCAACGTTTTTGATTTCGCCCGTTGGAACGGCAACTTCGTTGTTTACGGTGAATTTTGAAGAGTTCGGAAGTTGAACGATGTGGTTCAAAACGGCTCCTTCTTCTGCGTTATTTTCTCCGTCGAGGTTGAAATACGAGTGGTTTGTGAGGTTTAAAACAGTATCTTTGTCGGTCGTTGCTTCGTATATGATTTTAATCGTATTGTCGTCCGTCAATTTATATGTCGTTGAAATTGTTACGTTTGCGGGGTGTCCGCCTTCACCGTCTTTTTTCACATAGGTGAATTTTACGCCGTTATCCGTTAATTCGTATTTCCAGTTTTTGATGTCTATACCTTGTGAAGCGCCGTGACAATGGGTTCTTCCGTTGTCTTTGTTCTTTTCAAGTTCGTATTTTACTCCGTTTATGGTGAATGTGCCGTAATCAATTTTGTTTGCGACAGGTCCGATTGTTCCGCCTGCGTGACCTACAGGGTAGTCGGTGTATTTGTCAGCCGAGGTGTATCCTTGTGCAACGTCAACGGTTTTGCCGTTTTTATCGGGAACTCGTATCGCCGTCAAAGTCGCCCCGAGCGTTGTTAAATCAATGCTCATTCCGTTTTTGTTTTCAATTGTGAAAAGGTACGCTTTTTCATTTGTCGATTTAACGAGTCCGAATTCTTGCATTTTGATTTTCCCTTTATTACTTTTTATTATCTTCGTGAAAAACGAAGAAACACGGCTGAGTTTGCTGTCCTCAACCTGCATTACATATTCCGAGTTTGTATTACAATCCATAAACATATCTGAATTATAGCACGGCATGTTGCATAATATGCTATTATTTTTTTTGAGGAATTTATTGTGCAAAAAATTTTGAATAAAAAGTCTTTATTTGTATTTGTGTTTTCGGCGATATTGTTGATTGCTTTTTCGTTGAGAACTTATGTCTGGCTGCATTCGGCAGGGCTTTGGGCAGATGAGGGTTGTGTGCTTCAAAATATTTTGACAAGAAACTTTTTGCATTTGTTTCTTCCTCTCGACAATATTCAATGTACTCCGCCTTTGTTTTTGATTTTGCAAAAATTTGTCGTACAAGCATTTCCTTTTAATAAAACTGCGATGCGTTTTTTGCCATATTTAGCCTCGATATTGTCTGTGATTGCTTTTGCGTTTTTGACACTAAAATTATTCAAAAACAAAATGAGCATTCTGTTCTCAAATTTCGTTTTTGCAACCCATTTGGATTTGTTGTTTTTTACTCAGGCATATAAGCAATATTCAACGGATGTGCTTTTTGCAATCTTGATTTTCATAATCGGTTTGGCTCTTAAAGACAAAAAACTTTCTCCTGCAAAATGGTTTTTTGTGGGGATATTTGCGATTATTTCAATATTATCTTCATATATTTCAATTCTGTTAATCGGAATATTGGTTTGTTTTAGTCTGTCAAAAATGTTGAAAGACAAGACTTTTGACAAAAACTTCCTTGCTTTTATCATACCTGTCGGTGCATTTTTCATACCGTATTGTTTGATAAATTGTTTGCCTGCAATCAAAAATGAGGGTTTGCAATTATATTGGCACACGCAAGAAGCCTTTTTCCCCGTCGGAGTTTCCGCTTGGGGAGAAATGATGAATTTTCTCGTCGGGACAAAAAGTTGTTTGGTTTTATGCTCGATATTATTGATATTTGGGCTTTTTCATTTCTATAACGAAAACAAGTTTGCATTTGAATATTTTATTTCGGTGTTCGTTTCTTCGATAGTTTTTGCTCTTTTGAGTATCTATCCTCTTTCTCCGAGCAGAGTTTCGGCATTTTTAATACCTTATGTGATTATTTTAATTTCTGCTTTTTGGACTCGATTTGGCATTCGAAAAATAACCAGCGCTTTGGTCGTTGTCTTTTATATGTTTTGCATTTCTTATTACGAAACATTTGACGATGTTAAGTATTTAACCTCTCAAAAAGTTGTTTTTAAGCAAAGTAATGCGGATCTTTTTATAAAATACCTTTATAATACAGAGGTTAAGCCGACAGATTACATCTTTATTGATTTCGGTTCGCAAGTGATTTTTCAACAATATGATTATGAAAAGAGGTTTAAAGAAAACCAATTTTTGTATAACGGTTATGATTTCGATTTTGAAAAAACAATGAAACTGCGGAAAATCGGAGATGAAATATTTTTCTTCATATCGGATGATTACATCGCCGATAACGAATATAAAACATATAAAAATCAGATAGATACAAAGTGCAAGATTTTGCTTGCAAAAACCTCTGATGACGGAACTTTTCTCAAATGCAGGGTGGTCAGATGAAAAAGAAATTATTAATACATTTTTTGATTTTTATTTTTGTGATTTTCCTCGCGGATTTGATGTGCTATATCGGTGTTTACATTTGGCAGGTAAGGCTTACGAAGTCTAACGGGTTTGAAAATGTTCATTTTCCGTCATATTTCAAAAACAGATTGGTTTTTCATGACCATTCGACATTGTATTTTTTTGAAAAGGATTCTCGTGCAATGGGTTTTAGAGAGCCTTGCGGTTTGAGGTACAAAGGAAAAGCGATTTGGCTTTTCGGAGGCTCTTTTGCGTATGGTGCCGATATGACTTTGTCTGACGGTGTGCCTGATGATAAAACATTCGGATATTTTCTGTCCGAGGCTTTCAAACGACCTGTATACAATCGCGCTTATGAGGGTTGGGGCATTCAGCACATGCTGTATTGGCTCAAAAAACCCGAAACATTCGAGCAACTTCCGGAGCCCGAATATGTCATATTTTTCCATACAAGCGACAATATGCTGAAACTCGTAAATATAACTTACGATGTTTGGAACAATGGGGCTTATTTGCGTTACAAATTGAATAAAGACGGCAGTTTGGAAGAAATTAAGCCCGTTTTGGAGCCTTTATGGAATTTTTATTTTGTCAAAGCGGCATTTGCGGCGATTGAGTACAAAGTATTTTTGAGTGACAAAAATTTTGATAAGAATTTTGATTTGATGAAAGCGATTTTTTTTGAATCGAAAAAAATCGTTAACAAAAAATATCCGAACTCAAGGTTTGTCATCTTAAAATACAACGAGGTCAACGGGTTCGGGGAAGATTATTATAACTCTCCGAGGTGGGATGAACTTGAAAAAGCCGGCATAGTTGTAGTTGATGCCGGCAAATTGATTAATAAAGATTTGAAGTCGGAAGAGAGTGTTTGTCCCGACAAATACCATCCGAGCGAAAAAGTTCTGAAAGAATTGGCAGCCGCTTTATCTGCCGAATTGCAGAATTGATTATTCCAAATCGGAGGTGCAGCAAGGGCATTTAGTTGCCTTAATGTTGATTGTTGAAAAACATTTCGGGCAGGTTTTTGTTGTTGCTTCTTCCGTGACTTCTTCTTTTCTCAAGGCGATATCTTTTAGTTTGTTGATTGCTTTTATCATAATGAAAACCGATACGACAATTAACATAAAACTGATTAATGTGTTTATGAAAACGCCGTAATTAATCGTCGCAACACCTGCCGCTTTTGCTGCGTCAAGTGATGAGAATTGTTCAAAATGACCGTTTGTATCGGGAAGCGCGATGTACAAATTTGTGAAGTCAACTTTGCCCAAAATCCAGCCCAATGGCGGCATTATAATATCCTTAACCATTGAGTCAACGATTTTTCCGAACGCGGTACCGATGATTATACCGACTGCCATGTCAATCACGTTGCCTCGCATTGCAAATGATTTCAACTCGTCGGCGATTTTTTTCAAGCCTTCTAACATAATTTCTCCTTTCAATATAGGAAAAATTATATAGAAATTCCCCCGTTTGGACAAATCTGTAAACTTACACAAATGTCTTTTTAATTGTACCTTTGACGGTTATTGCGATTTCCGCACTCTAAAAGAGGCATTGTCCAAAACGTTGCCGATACAATTTTACACTCTCTTTTTGGTTGATTTTAGTGGGCTTCTTTGTTTTCCATAAGTGTCGGCACAACAATCAAACCAATGTAGAGAATCATACCGAAGATGACTAGATTTAATACGTTTGTGAGTTCCATAACTTTTACCTCACTACCACCTGTTACATTAATTATATTGCCCGTTTTTGTTTTTTTCTAACTCATATTTTTGATGTATTTATTGATTTAATTTTTTCTTAATTTTTGTCTTTGTATGCCTTTTTTTCAAAAATAAGTATAATGTATTTGAGAGGGGAAACATGAGCAAATTAAATATTCAAAAATTGTTTTCGGATTTATGTTGTTCTAACTGCGGACACGACTTTGACGAGGATTCGGTTTTTGTCCTTAGAGAAGAAGAAGGTCTTTTCGTTTTGCAGGTCATTTGTCCGAATTGTCAAAAATCTTTCGGAGTAGCGATACTCGGTATGGAATCTATTGCCGTTAAAGACAAAGAGGATGCCAAACTCGCTTTGCAGGTAAAAGATTTTCCCGAGCCGATTTCTTGCGATGATGTAATTGACGCGCACAGATTTATCCAAAAAATGGATAAGGATTGGCAAAAATATATCCCCGATGAGTACAAAAACTCTCGTGACTAATAAAAAATACGTTCGTCAATTTTTGGCGAACGTACTTTTTGACTTTTATATTTTGAACAATTATTCGAATTTTACTCTGCCGTCACGTCTCAATTCCAACGGTGCCGTGTCTTTATTCTTCAAGAAATAGTTGATAACAATTTGGTCTTTATCGTAATCATATTTTTTGAGAACTTTAGCATCTTTGAGCGAAACAAACGCGTCACCGCCCGCTAAAAGATAGTCGTCATAAGCAACCGTGAACATTTTTTTGTCTGACGGATTTTTTACATTCAATTCAACCTTGTTTCCGTTTTGGCAGAAAACGGTTGCTTTTGTCGTTTTTCCGTCTTTGGACAAAGTATATGTCATGCCCGAAACTTGCAAGATTGACGGTTTTAAATCGGGTGCGGTAAGCGATGAACCGCCTCTGTTCAATGCTTCAATCAAATTCTTTTCCGAAAGTTCGACTATGCACATTTTGTTTTTAAACGGGAAAATACCGCCGATATCTCTTGCCGTGAAATTGCCCAAGTCCAAAGAACCGCGGAAGTTTGCAGAGTTCATAAGAACCACATCCGCCTTCGTTTCGCTTCTTACAATATCCATAAATTTTTCGGAATAAGGATTTTCTTCAACGTTCATTCTGTCAGTCAAAGGTTCAACGAATTTTACCGAGCCTAAAACGGGTGATTGACCCAAAAGGATGTCGGCAGTTGTGAGCATAAGATAGTTTTTGTTGAAATCAGCCGTTGTAAATACGTTGTTTTGCGCTTTTACAACAACGCCGTTTTTGTCGTATTCAACGTTAAGTATCCCGAAATTCTTTCCGTCACGACCTGCCTGCGTGATGATAACAGGTTCGCCTTTCGGTGAATATTGAAGGTTTTTGCCTTCCGTAATGTCGAAAATTAAGTCGTGTGAGTGACCGCCCAAAATAACGTCGATATCCGATACGTGTTTTGCAAGTTCTTTTTCTTCCTCATATCCCGAGTGAGAAAGAACGATAATTCTCTTAATACCTTGTTTTGTGAGTTTGTTTACTTCCGATTGGATTTCCTTATAAGCCTTTTGTCCGCCCGAAATCGTTATACCTTCAAATAATGACGGGTCTTTCATTCTTTCGATAAGGGTCGGAGATTGAGCGCCGACAATGCCGTATTTTTCGCCCGATTTTCCCGTAACAACAACGGATTTAACCACTTGATTTTTGATAGGATTGTTTGCGGGATAAGTTGCATTCGCCCCTACTTTAACGGCTTTTACATACGGAAGAATCTTTGAAAGTTTTGTTGCTCCCATATCAAATTCGTGGTTGCCCAAAACTGTTTCCGTGATTTCGTTTACGTTTAAAAACATTGAAGATGTCTTGTTTGCATTATCGTCCGAGCCGATAAAAATATCTCCTGATGATAATTTAAACGAATCGACATTGTCCAACTTGCTCACAACCGCATCAAATTGTGCCGATGCATTCGTGATTTTTATCATAGTCGGCAATTGTCCGTGAATGTCATTTACATAAAATATTGACTGATAAGGCGCTTTGGAAAATTGTTCCTCTGCTTGCGCGCAGTTTGTCATCATTCCGAGAAATAACATTCCCGCCGTGAAACTTAAAATCTTTTTTGAAAAACTCATATCGTATATCCCTTTTTATTTTCGGTAAATTAAGATTAACAAATTTATTTTTGACTTGCAAGCAACAATTTTGCATAGTCAATGTCGATTTGATTTGTGATTTTAATATTGGAATAATCACCCTCAACGTAATAAACTTCCCCGCCGATTTCTTCAATCAGGCAGGCATCGTCGGTCAAACTTTTGTCTTTGTTCTTTTCGTGGGCTTCCAAAATGTAAGAATATTCAAAAATTTGCGGGGTTTGAACGTTAATAAGGTTTGCTCTGTTCGGAGTGCCCGTGATTTTTTTGTCAATATCAACCGTTTTGATTGTGTCTGTTGTCTTTACGGCAACGATTGCGGCTCTTTTTTCTTTCGCTTTTTCAATGCACTTTTCGACAACTTCTTTTTTTATCAAAGGTCTTGCACCGTCGTGGATGATTACATAATCGCTTCCGCCCGCTTCCTGCAAACCTCTGTATACGGATTGCTGTCTCGTTAGTCCGCCCCTTATGACTTTTACGTTTTTATAATCCTTGAAAAGTTCTTCAACATCAGCCATAAAACTTGCGTGAGACGGAATTATTACCTCAAAACCCATTTCAGTAAACAAATCTACCGCGTATTTTAAAACGGGTTTTCCGCACAAATCCTCAAACAATTTGTTTGAATTTCCAAACCTTCTGGATGTTCCGCCTGCCGTCACAACAGCCTTTATTATTGCCATTTAGCCTCCGAAATGATTGTAAGATTTTCTCTGAAACATTTCATCATCAATGATAATGTCTTCATCTTTTTTATGAACGGTTACTGTCGGTGCGCCGTTTGCGGATTTTACCGTTCCGATGTATTTGAATTTTGTCATATCCATTATCGAGAAGATATAATACGGAACAGAGAATATAAGTTCAAAATCCTCTCCGCCCCAAAGTACCCAATCTTCAAGGTTTATGTTGTTTTCTTTTGCCAAAGTTTTTACTTCATCAAGCACGGGAATGTCATCGAAATTTACGTCAATAGAAACATTTGATGCTTTTGAAATTTTATATAAAGCATCTGCAAGTCCGTCTGACGAGTCCATTGTACAAAGGTTTTCTTCAACGTGGTTTCCCATAATGTGGGCTTCTTCGATTTTTGCAACGGGGGTAAGATGTGCGGACAAAATTTCTTGAGAAACTTTTAATCCGTTTTGCAAGGCAAAAAGTCCCGCTGCGCTTGAGCCGTAAAATCCTGTCGAAAGAATAAAATCGCCATCTTTTGCGAAATTTCTCCCTGTATCAATACTGTGACGTCTTCTTCCGATTGCCGTGATTGAAATATAAACCTTGTCGGAAGATGTGATGTCTCCGCCCGTTACGCGGACGTTGTATTTTTTGCAAGCCTCGTCAATTCCCCTGTAAAATTCTCTGACAAAATCGTTTGAGATTGTGTCGGGTACGGAAAATCCTACCGAGATGTATTCGGGGTTGCATAAAGTCGATGCTAAATCGCTGATATTTACCGCTACGGCTTTTTGACCGAGTTCAAACGGGGTTGTTGTTGCGAGCGTAAAATGAACATCCTCAACCAAAGAATCCTGCGTTATAAAAAGACCGATGTCTTTCAAATCGGCACAATCATTTCCGATAAAACTGTTATCGGTCAATGTGTTTTTTATGATATCTATAAATTCCAATTCTTTCATATCCGAATAGTATCATAAAATTTGTTAAACATTTGTAAAAATATGGCACACCTAACACTTTAAAAACTATTTCTAATCTGTTAAAATTTTTTATGGAAGGGCAACATTAATAACATTATGGATATAGAATTTGATTATACCAATGTCCGAGAAGAAGTTATCGGCTCGGAACACGGTATTAACGTCGATTTTGAATTTAAAAAATACGCGGATAAAATAGTTGAAATATTAAATTATATCAACCTTGAAAGAAATGTTGAGGGTTCAAAATATCAGTTTTTGAATTTTTGCGATGATAGAAAGTCCGTTGCGGAGGTTTTGGAATATTCCGATATGGTCAGAGGAAAATTTGACCACCTTTGGATGCTTTGCGCGGCAGGTCCCACCGTCGGAATCAGAGCAATTGTTGATGCTCTTTTAATGCCGTACAGAAATTCGCTCGACTCTAATGCAAGAAACGGCTATCCGACTTTTGACATAATAGATAATGTTGACCCCGAAGAAATTAACGGTCTTGCAAGTATCAGAAATATGAAAAAATCTTTGTTTTTAACAATTTCCAAAAACGGCGTCAGTCCTGTTACGATGTCGTCTTTTATGCTTGCGAAAAGAAGATTGGAATATGAAATCGGCGAAAATTACAGGATGCACATGGTTACATGTGCAGGCGCCGAAGCCAGCATTTTGAGACAATTATCCCAACAAGAGGGCTACAAGTTCTTTGACATTCCTTATAATATGGCGGGAAGATATTCAATCTTTTCTCAATGCGGTATTTTGCCCTTGGCATTGTTGGGAATTAACGTAGAAGAATTTTTGATGGGTGCAAAAGATGCAATCGAAACAATGTTGAGTACGGATTTGAGCCGTAACGAGGCTGCAAAAATCTCTGTTCTTCAACATGCTTTGTCTATGGATAAAGGCAAAAATGTTTCTGTCATAATGCCGTATTCTTCGAGATTAAAATCAGTTTCAAAATGGTGTTCAAGAGTAATGGCTGATGCTTTGTGTCAAACAAAAGACAGAGACGGCAATGATGTAAACGTTAGTTACATCCCGTATACGGCATACGGTTGCACGGATCAGGACACTTTGCTCCAAATGTTCCATCAAGGTAAAAATAACAAACTTATTAACTTCTTTAAAATCAAAAACTTTACTACGGACAATATTATACCGAATTTCTTTGGCAATACACCGATAGGTTATTTGCGCGGAAAATCGTTGTCCGACCTTATGGATGCAGAGTTGAACGCAACAAAAATGACGTTGATTAACCATCAACGTCCGAATATTACAATGACAATTCCCGAAATAACCCCTTATTATATGGGCTATTTTGTTTCTATGTACATTGTATCAATGTTAATTCACGCATTGCTGCTTAATCTTGACCCGTTTGCGCATCCTGACAGAGAGATGCTCTATGATTATTTGTACGCACAAATGGGACAAGTCGGATATGAAGCAACTTATCAGGAAATGCAAGATGCTTTAAACAGACATAAATTTACGTCTGCCTCGGCATCGGCATTTATGCCATAACTTGTTCTTCCTGCATTGCAACTGCGCAAATTTGGTTTGATAAAAATGCAACTCTTTTTACGGGGCCGAGAGTTTCTTTTTCGATAATTTTTGCAATCGTGCTTTGGCTTTTGCAAATTTCAAGAAGTTCCATGTATTCTTTTTGCGGATTGTCAAAATATAAAACTAACGGAGCCATCGAGTTTTTTAAAAATACCAAAACTGACGTTCTTATTTTGTAATTTTGCGCAAAACCTTGTTGCATAACTGTATCCTTTCAAATTTCTGTCGTCTTTATTTGTAATTTAATGATAAAGGGGGAAATCGTCAACAACCGAAAAAATGATTTTTATTATATAATTTTGGTTATGAAACAGGAGGCAAAAATGGCAGACGGTATAAAATATTTAGGACACAGCGCGTTTTACATAAAATCAGAAAACTACGGCATTTTGATTGACCCGTGGTTTTTGCATAACAAATCGGTTAATTTTGACCTTGATAAAGAAGTTATTACGCATATCATTGTAACTCACGGGCATGGAGACCATTTTGGAGATACAATTCAGATTGCAAAATACAAAAACGCTGAAGTTATTGCTATTTTTGAAACAGGAATTTACTGCCAACAACAAGGTGTAAGAGCGGTCGGGGTCGGATTGGGAAATGCAATTCCTTTCGGTTTCGGTACGGTTAGATTTTTGCCCGCAACTCACACTAATACATTGCCGAACGGTCAATACGGCGGTGTTGCAGCATCTGTTTTAATAGATGTTGACGGTGTTAAAATCTTTCACGCGGGTGATTCGGGCTTGACGAGAGAATATGAACTCATTGGCGAACTCTATGAGCCTTATTATGCAATGCTTCCTATCGGCGGACATTACACAATGGGGGTTGATGAAGCCGTTATTGCCGCAAAAATGCTCAGAGCAAAAGAAGTTATTCCTATGCATTACAACACATTTGAAACAATTAAAGCGGATGCGACGGATTTCAGCACAAGAATTATCACGCAGGGGCAAACTTGCCACGTTATGAATGTAAACGACTTTTTGGCATTTTAGATTATGGAAAAGAAAAAATACACAGCGTTCATAGTTCCTACGGGAATAGGGGCAAAAATCGGCGGTTTTGCAGGTGATGCAGGGGCTTATGCGAGAAAAATCGCGGAAGAATTTCCGCTTATCGTAAACCCTAATGTTGTTAACGCTGCCTGCTTTTCGGCTATTTCAGACAATATGCTTTACACGGAAGGCTACACGATTACGGAATTGTTTAAGGGAAATGTTTCTCTTAAACCCTCAAAACACAACAAAATCGGGGTGATTTTTGACAAATCCGTTCCGCAAGATGTCTTGAATGTTCATATAAATACGATGAATGCCGTGAAAACGGTTTACGGTATTGATGTTATGGGCTATGAAATTTCCGATGAAGATGCGGGGGTGAAGTTTTTCAATACCGAGTGCGGAATATCTTCGGGCATGGTGGAAAATGTTGAGACCTTAAATGTTGCAGGACAAAGGCTGCTTGATAGAGGTGCGGATGTTTTGGCGGTGGTTTGTCGATTTGATGAGCCTGAAGAGGATGATTATTCTTCGGGAGAAGCGGTTGATGTTGTCGGCGGAGCCGAGGCGATTATCTCACATTATTTGACGAAAGAATTATCCGTTCCCGTTGTGCATGCGCCTGCTTTTGACGATTATTCAATCAAGTCCGATATCGTTCACCCAAAGGCTGCCGCGGAATATATTACCCCGACGTTTTTGCCATGTTTGCTCTTGGGACTAAACAATGCGCCGTTAATTAAAAAGGGAATTGTTGACGATTGTGTTTCCGTAAATGACGTAAACGCCCTCGTTATGCCTGTAAATTCTTTAGGGTCTTCAATTGTTACAAATGCAATTGCAAAGGGCATTAAGGTTATAGCCGTTGAAGAAAATATATCTGTTCTTGATGTCAATGCGTTTAATTTGGGATTAAAAAATGATATAATTTTAGCGGCAACGTATGAAGATTGTTTAAAAATACTTAGAAGGATATAAATGCAAAGAAAAGGTTTTACACTCGGCGAAATATTGATTGTTCTTTTGTTAATAGGTATTTTATCGGTATTGTCAATACAAACCGTAAAAACCCAACAACAGAAGTTTACCTTTACTTGTTATCATTTGTACAGAGATTTGAAAATTGCAGTAGGACACATGGCTGCTCAAACTTATGGCGGTTCGCTAAAGTCTTTTTCTTGCGATAGCGTCGCTCAAACCGCTAATTACTCGCAATGTGTGGCAGACGGACTTGCAGGTCAGTCGAATGCAAACTTGTTGAACTATGGCGGTGCTAACGGCGGTCAGGATTTTTGCAAAGGCTTGTCCAAGGTTTTGGGAACGGCATCTTCTATCAATTGCACGACTTTTTCGGGCGCAACACTTTCTTCTCCATACGGTTCTTTGGGCGCTGAAGGTACAAAAGTTACAAGTGCAACCGAAAACTTCAGATTAATTAACGGCTATTTGGTATATGTTTCAAATAAAATTGCTCAAAGCGGTACGACTAAAGGATATCGCGTTGTGACATTTGACGTAAACGGAAACAAAAAACCGAATGTTACGGGAAAAGACATTATTTCTTTTGCGGTATTTGATAGCGGAGAGGTTCTTCCTTTGGGTACTCCCGCAAATGATGCAAACTATTTCAATGCGGTTATAAAAGTAAGAAACATCTTGTATATGGGTGCCGGTAAAAAGACTGAGGCGATTAACGCAATGCGCCATCCGACAACGTTGGTAATCAACAGAACGACAAAGAAGCCGTATACCTTTAAAGAAGCATATTGTGCGGCTTACGGTCAATCGGAAAATTATCCTTCTTATTGCAACGGCATTGCTGTTTCGGGCAATTTCTCCACGAATTTGCCGATTTCCGCTTGCACAAATAAATCCGTAAAGGTCGGCTCTAACGACTATTTCGCGGAATGTGAATTTACCGTTGTTAAACCTCAGGTTTCAAAATTCATTCCCGTTTCGCAAGATGCTTATTCTTCCAAAAACAACTCCGAAGATACGGTAACTTCCGAGGACGATAACGGAAATACATATACTCAAAGCAGTCAGATTTATATGTATTAAATATGATTTTTCGGACAAATAAAAAGGAGCGTTCTTTTGGAACACTCCTTTTTGTTATGGTTTTGTCGGTTAGACGATAGGTTTTTCATCCGCAACCGCAATCGGTGTTGTTAATTTTGTTGCAACTGCGATTGTTCTGGGGAAGTATTGTTGAAGAACTTGAGTTCTCATAGCCAAGATTTCCGGCGGAATAGGTTTTTGGCTGTTCATTGCGTTTGTTTCCGCAACGGTTTCTTTTCTTCCTCTGTCAGATTGACCGTCTGTTTCAAAAATAAAGTAGTCGATGTATTCTTCTTTGAAACTCGGGAATGCTTTTATGAACATTGCTCTTTCATTGAAGTATTCTTTTTGGAATTCGGGGTTGTCTGCAATCGGGTTTGCCAAAAATTCGGGAACAGGTTTGCCTGCTTCGGCAGCCGCTTTCATTTCAGCTTGCATTTGTTTGTATTCGGGCTTCAAGTATGTATCCATACTGTGACCGAGTTCGTGGCTGATTACAAATTCATCCTTTTTGCAGTTGAGAATACCGAAATATCCCATAAATGCGGAATCTAAATCGTCTTTCAAAGGTACAATGTACTTAACGTCTTTGCTCATATTTATTAATGCGTCTCCGGGGAGAGTCTTTAATAAATCACCTGTTACTTGTTCTTTGGATTGTTCGGGAGTGAAACCTTGAACTTTGCCGAGAAGAGCGAGCAACGGCTTTTTGTAGAAAGGAACGTTGAAGGATTTTTCGTTCAATACAGTTTGTTCGTTTACAAAATTGTCTGTAATTACTGTATTTTTACCTTTTTGTTCGATTGTATATTGTCTGCCGTTTACGGATGAGTATGCGAGGTTGTCGTTTACTCTGTCGTAAGTTCTGCTGACTGTTGAGAGCGGATTACCTTGTTTGTCGGTAATTTGGTTGTACATTCTTACGTGGTTGCCGTCACCTGATTTTGAATAACGATAAGTTGTCGTTGTTCCGTCGAGGCTGGTCATGTTTTTGCTTATGTAAATTCCGCCGTCAGGAGTTTTGTGCGCAGATGTGATTACTTTTGTTCTGCCGAGTGCGTCTGTTTCGGTAACGTTATAGATACCTGGGACTTCAGACATTGTATATGTTTCTCTTGCAACGGTTTTGTGAGTGATAGGGTCTTTTCTTTCCGTTACAAGTGCTTTATGTGTTTCGTTGTATGTCAACGGATTTGTTACGATGCCTTTTGATACGGCATTATGTTCATAGTCGACAACGGTTCTTGTTCCGACTGTCGGATTTTTTTCCGATATAGATATTGTATCTGTTGAATCCAATACTCCGGTTGCGCTCCAGTTAATTTTTGAAACATTAACCATAACGTCACCCGTTTGCGGATTAATTGATTTTGATACCCATCTTCCGTCTTCTGTTCTTACGAGCATATCTGCGGGAAGTTGTTCTCTCTTTGGTTGTTGCTGTTGTTGTGTGTTTTCTTGTGCTTGCGGTTGATTTCTCTTGACTTGAAAGGGATTTGTTACCGCTGAAATTCCTTGAATTTGCATGTGTTTTTCTTACCTATATTCTTACCATCGGTCATATCAAAACATGACCAAAAATTTTTTCGTTAGTTTTTAAGTGTCATTTTTACAATTCTTAAATAAAAAATTTTTTTTGCATTATGTATAAGTTTGATATTATAATGGATATTATGGCTAAGAAGATTACTATTTTAGGTTCAACAGGTTCAATCGGTACGCAGGCTTTACAGGTTTTGGAAAAGTTAGGCGGAAAATTTGAAGTAGTTGCGTTGTCCGCAGGACACAACATTCCGCTTTTGTCGGAACAAATTGAGAAGTTTCATCCGAAAAAGGTTTGCGTCGGCTCGCAAGAGTGCGCTTGCATTTTGGAGAAAAAATATAAAGATTTGGAAATCGTATACGGCGATGAGGGTTTGGTCGAACTTTGTTCCGATAAATCCAACGATATTATTTTGGTTGCCGTTTCGGGAAAAATCGGTCTTAGACCGACATTGACCGCGATAAAAAATCATATTGACATAGCGCTTGCGAATAAAGAAACTCTTGTTATGGCAGGCGATATCGTTATGAAAGCGGCGGCTATGAACGGTGTTAACATACTTCCCGTTGACAGCGAACACAGCGCAATTCACCAATGCTTAAACAATAAAGCAGGTTTGAGAAGATTGATAATCACCGCATCGGGCGGACCGTTTTTGCATAAGCACGTTGCGGAAATGAGAAAGGCTACTCAAGAGCAGGCTTTGGCTCACCCCAGATGGAATATGGGTAAGAAAATCACAATCGACTCAGCAACCCTTATGAATAAAGGCTTGGAAGTTATTGAGGCCCATCATTTGTTTAATGTTGATTATGATAACATTAAAACGGTTATTCACCCTCAAAGCGTTGTCCATAGTGCGGTTGAATACAATGACGGCAGCGTAATCGCTCAATTGGGATTGCCCAGTATGCATATTCCTATTCAGTATGCGATTTGCTATCCCGAAAGAGTAAAGGGCATTAAGACGGATTCTTTCGACTTTGCAACAATTGCTAAGTTGACGTTTGAAGAGCCTGATTTTGAAAAATTTCCGCTTTTGAAACTTGCTGTCGAATGCGGCAAAAAGGGCGGTTCTTATACGGTTTGCTTGAATGCTGCCGACGAAGAAGCCGTTTATGCATTCTTGGACGGAAAAATTTCTTTGGGTGAAATTTCAAATATTGTAGAAGATATGGTTATGCATCACAAACCCGTTATGCATCCCGATATTGATGAAATATTTGAAATCGACAGAATTGTCAGAGAAGAAACAAGACATTTGATAGAAAATAAATATTTATCTCGGAGCAAATAATGAAGATTTTATGTTTAAACGGACCGAATTTGAATCTTTTGGGAACTCGTGAACCCGAAAAATACGGCACGACAACACTTGCGGATATTGAAAAGGAAGTTTGCGAAAAAGGTCGTGAACTCGGCGTTTGTGTTGATTTTTATCAAAACAATATTGAGGGTGAATTGGTCAATGCAATTCAGGCTGCAAAGGGTAAATATGACGGAATAATTTTCAATCCTGCTGCATATACTCATACCAGCGTTGCTTTGAGAGATGCGCTTTTGGCTGTTCAAATTCCGACGGTTGAAATTCACCTTTCAAATATTCATACTCGTGAAGAATTCAGACATAAATCGTTTACTGCACCCGCTTGTATCGGACAGATTACGGGCTTTGGAAAAAACAGTTATATATTGGGACTTTTTGCAATTGTTGATTATTTGAAAAAATAATTAATTTTTGAAAAAATTTCAAAGAAGAAAAATATACAACCGAAAAAGTTTGGGCTATAATCATTGCAGAATGGTTACAACAGATATGCTCAATTTAGAAAATATTTCAGACAGAATACGTGAAGCAATTGACAATCACAATGATAAAGGGCTGCGAGAAATTCTTGACAGTTATCATTGTGCCGATTTGGTTGAAATTTTGCAGGTATTGAAACCTGACGAACGCCTTACGGCTTTTAAGGCTATTGAAGAAGACAAAGCCGCTGAAATGTTAGAGTATGCACCTGCGCAAATGCAGGTCGAAATTCTTTCCGAACTCGGCGAAGAACAGGCTGCAAAACTCATTATGAAAATGCCTCACGACGAGGTTGCGGACGTCTTTGCGGAAATGGAAGAGGATGAAACAGAAAGTTACTTGAACCAACTTCCTGCAAAGGTTTCGACGGAAATTCGAGAACTTCTTTCTTATAAGGAAGATACAGCCGGCGGTATTATGACGCCTCACGTTTTGACCGTTAATAAGGATATGAAGGTCGAGGATGTTTTGTCTTTTATCAGAACTCGCGCGGAAAAAGATGAGATTGAACTTTATTATTTGTACGTTACCGACGTGCAAAAGCACCTTTTGGGCGTAGTCAGCTTGAGAGCATTGTTGACGAAACCTTATAAAACAAAAATTGAAGAAATCATGACCCGAGACATCGTCAAACTTCACATTGACGACCCTCAAGATGCGGTTGCGGATGTGTTTATGAAGTATCAATATTCCGCATTGCCTGTTGTGGATTTGTATAACAGGTTGAAGGGAATGATTACTTGGGATGATGCTCAAGATATTATTGAAGAAGAAACTACCGAAGAAATTTACCAAACATCAGGTATTTCGACCGATTTGGTCGACGAGGACGAAATCATTTTCGGTTCTACGATTGATGCTGTAAGAGCGAGATGCCCGTGGTTGTTCATTACGTTAATCGGTGAATTTGTCGCGGTTAACGTTGCGAGCAGGTTTGAAAGCACGTTGAATGCTTTGCCGATAATTGCGATATTTATGCCGTTGCTTGCGGGTTTGGGCGGAAACATCGGTACTCAAAGTATTACGCTTATGACACGTGGTTTGTCGACGGGTCAGGTTACTTTAAATTCGGCATTGTACCATATTTGGAAAGAATTACGTGTCGGATTTTTAATCGGTATGTTGTTCGGTGTTCTCGTTTCTTTGGTTACTTGGCATTGGCAACACAATTTGGAACTCGGAATTGTTGTCGGAGTTGCAATGACGATAAATATGACAATGGCGACCTTGCTTGGTACCTTGACACCGTTCATTTTGAAGAAAATGCATGTTGACCCTGCAATTGCTTCGGGTCCTGTAATCGCAACAACAATCGATGTTTTAGGTCTTGCTATTTACTTCGGACTCGTCAGCATTTACCTTGTTAGCGTAATGTAGTTTGGAGCGACTTTGGAAAAGTATAATATTTTCGTAATTTCCGATAATCAAACTTTTGCAAAAAATTTTATATCAAAAATTTTGTTGCTCAGAAAGACCGACTTGATTGGTTCTTGCGGATATTTGGAAGCAAAAAACGAGTTACAAAATCTCTCACCCGATATTGTATTTTTTCATATAAAAGATTATCAGGATACGAAAAAAATCTTAGAGTTCAAAGAGATAAAATCTTTGGAAAAGTCAGTTTTTATAATGCTTTCGGAGTTTGAGGACAGCGATTTGCTTTGCAGCGCATTCGATTTCGGAATTGACGATTTTATGAGCGTTAATGTTGACGAAACGGCGCTGATTATGCGGGTTATGTGGGCATTGAAGAGAAAACGTGCTTCGGATTTGGCAAACAGAAACTCCGATATATTGTCGTTTTTGAATGTTACAGAACAAAATACGGGCTTCTTTCAAAAAACTCATACTCAAAAGGTTTTTGAAAAAGAATATGCAAAAATCTCTGAAAATCACGAAAAATCAATCGTTATGGTGATTTCGGCGGACATTTTGTGTAAATCGAAACTTCCCGTCACGGAACTTGGAAAAATTGTTAAAAACGTCATTCGCTTTAATGATATTGCAGGTTTTGCACCTGATGAAAAAGTTTATTTGATTTTGCCGAACACGGATGAATCGGGGGCGAAAAAACTTTTTGAAAGAATTTCGGAAAGGCTTGACGGAGTTACTGTTTCGGCAACGGCTGCGGATAATTTCTGTGCGACATTTTCGGAACTTGAAAAGATTTTGAATAAGCAGTTGGCAAGGGCGCTTACGACCTCTGAAAAATTCATTTTTGTTCCGTCGGATTTTGAAACTTCTTCAAAAACAATTTCTTCTCAAAAGGACAAACTTCTTACAAAAGCCTCGATTTTAAAACGATTGGAAAAGGTCGTGACACCGACGTTTTTCAAAATGCAGGCGATTTATGAGCCTAAATTTTTCGATACAAAAATTTCACAGATAAATAGCGAAAAAGAGATGTCGTTTATTGTTTCGGGTGCATTTTTGTCTTTAAAAATAAGTATAAAATTCGAGGATTTTCCGTCGATTATGGTGTTGATAAAGAACGTTTTGCGCGGCTCTTCAAGCACGGAAAAACATTATTTTGATATTGACGAGTTGACGACCGAGCGTTTAGAGAATATTATGCAAACAGAACTTGACGTGTACAGAACAAATTTATACGAAGACGAAGAAGAAATTTTATGAAAATTTTAATTACATCATCAGTTGAAAAATCAATCAAAGAATCGGCAAAGTTGGCGGAAGAATTGGGCGTCGGCTTAGAGATAAGCAGATTGCCGAATGCTAAGGCTGTTGATGAGGATTTTGCATCGATAATTTCGTCTTTAAAAGAGCAAACGGCGGGCTTTTCGGGGGATATTACTTTGCACGCAATGTTTTCTGACTTGAATCCCGGAAGCAAGGATGCCGCGCTCCGCGAGGTTGCAAAGAGAAGATATATGCAATCTTTCGAGGCAGCAATGGCGGTGGGTGCAAAGACGGTCGTTTTTCACTCGGGACACAAGGGAATGAAGCACAGGGTTTCTATTGAAAACAATCAAAAATCCTCGGTGATTTTTTGGTCTGAATTTATCAAAAACTTTGAGGACAACGGAGTAACTGCCGTGTTGGAGAACGTTTTGGACTTTGACCCGTATAATATTTTGACAATCGTTGATGCGGTAAATTCTCCGAATTTGAAAATTTGTCTCGATACTGGGCATGCAAATTTGTGTTCTGATATGCCTGTTACGGAATGGATTAAGGTGTACGGAAAACGCTTGCACCACATGCATTTGCACAATAATTTCAAAACCAATGACGACCACGCTGGTTTAAAATACGGAACGGTGAATTTTTTAGGCGTCGTGGATGCGCTTAAAACCGAAGGTGTTTCACCGTCAGTTGTATTTGAAATATTCGATAAGGCGCAAATGATTGAAAGTATTGAAACTTTTAATAAGATTCTTCCCGCTTGAGTTGAAGTTTGAAACCGTTAATTGAAACTTCAAAATCGGTAGCGTCTTCGGACATTAATTCCGTGCGTTGATTTTTGTAGTCGATACTCCAAGTTCCGAGGAATTTTATGCCCGAATTATTTTTGCCGTAAGCGTATGCGAACGCTACAATTCGGTCTTTGTTGTACAAATCCCATCCGAGCGGATAGATATCCCACATATAATCAATCAAATCAAGGTTATGACGGGTTTTCCAGTAATATCTGACGGCTTCCGGTAAGGCGGTGAGTTGGTAGCCTTTTTTTGTTTCAAAGTCGTAAGTCTGAATTTGAGTTTTCCATGGACCTTGTGTTTGTGCGCCGATTTTTTCTTTTACGGCAATTTTTTGACCGTCTTCAGACCAATCTAAAATTACGAAAGTTCTCTTTTCGTTTTCAAAAAGTCTATCAGTACCTGTTTTTAAAACGGGTTGTCTTTCTGCTTCAATCGTGTGAAAATCTCTCAGCGCGCTGATTTGAGATGTTCCGTCGGGAATATTGATTATGAAAAGTTCCGAGGCAACCTGCTGGGTGGTCGGATACGAATATACGACAGAGTACGCAACACGTTTGTTGTCGGGAGATAACACGGATTTTGTCGGCAGTTGTCTTTGCTTTGTTAAAAGACGAAGGTCGATATCCGTTCTTCCCGGGGGATTATTGTATTTTGTAATTCTGAGAGCGGGATCGGGCAAATCAACAAGTTTGCTGTCGTGTTGGAACGACGGGCGAGGAATTTTCATATCCTCACGTTTTACGTCCTTGCTCATTTCCAAATATTCCGCAAAAGTTTTTGGTGCCTTATTTTGGCTTTTTATGTGGGAATATTTGAGTTTTTCGACCCGTTTGCTTTCCTTGTAGGGTGATTTTTTCTTTTTTTCTTTTTTGAAAGTATGTTTTATTTTGCTTTTAAATTTTTCGGTTTTTGTCGGTTCCGGCTCAAGGTAGTTTGCGGGGTCTAAAATATCGGGTAATTCGTCATCAAAGCCTGCGGGTGCTTCTTTAGGGTCGTCGATGTTGTTGATAACACCCGAATATTCCCCTTTTTTGCACAACAAAATGCCGTCAGCGGCTTGTGCTACGTTGCTCAAAAGTATAGCGATAGCGCAAATAGCCGTGATAATTTTTCGCATTTATACAAGACCTTCTTTGTATGCCAAAACGGTTGCTTTGTGCTTGTCGGCAACGTACAATTTGCCGAGAACGTTGTGAACATGCGCTCTTGCTGTCGAAAGTGATACAATGAGTCTGTCCGCAATTTCCTGATTGTCCAAACCTTCGGCAATCAAGCATAAAACTTCGTATTCGCGCTTTGTTAAGCCATATTCTTTGTATTTTGTGGGATTGGGCGCCGAGCCGCTTTTTTGTTCTTGCGGTTTTTGGCGCTGGATATTTGCAAGAACGAGTTTGGCAATTGCAGGGTCAAGCCAAGCGGTTCCTTCCGAAACGGCCGTGATAGCGGTTGTTAATTGGTTTTCATTGGCACCTTTCATGATGTAGCCGTCAGCGCCTGCGCCGAGTGCTGCGAAAACATCATCTCCGCAATCTCTTGATGTATAAATTAAAATTCTTGATTGAATGCCTTGCTCTTTAATGAGTCTGGTGGCTTCAATTCCGTCCATAACGGGCAAACCGATGTCCATTAAGATTACATCGGGTAAAAGTTCTTTCGCGAGTTCAACACCTTTTTTGCCGTCGGCGGCTTCTCCGACTACGCTGATATTATCTGCTTTTTCAAGCACCATTTGCAGTCCGAGTCTTGTCATTGTGTGGTCTTCGACCAAAAGAACTTTTATTGTATTCATAGTTATACCTTATTTTTTATTTCGGCAGAATTTAGCAGGAGGAAGAAAAATTCGCTGCCTTTATTTTGGACACTTTCGAGCCATATTTTTCCGCCGTGGGCTTCGATAATTTGTTTTGAGAGGTACAAACCTAACCCTGTGCTGACAGAGCGACGGTTTTGTGTGCCTTGTGAAAATCTTCTGAACATCTTGTTGATGTCTGCGCGGGCAATTCCGATGCCGTTGTCTTTTACGGAGAACATAAAATCTTTTCCGTTTAGTGAGGTTTTTACGGAGATTTTTCCGTTTTCTGCGGTATAATTTACGGCATTTCCAATCAAATTCATCATAACTCTGCGAATTTCATTTCTGTCCGCCAAAATTTCAACATTTTCTGTTGCTTCAAGTTCTCTTATGAGTTCGATTTCTTTTGATTTTGCAAGCGGTTCGACTTCGTTGCAGCATTGTTCGATTAACTCGTTCGGTGAGAACATTGATTTTGTCAAAGGAATTGTTCCTGATTCGTATTTGTAAACTTCCAAAAGTGCGTTTACAAGTCCGAGCATATCTTTGTTGCTTTGGCTCATTGTTGTGAGCAAAAGGTTTTGTTTTTCCGTAAGTTCGCCAAGAGAACCGTCCGTGAAGAACTTCAACGTTTGGATTGCTGCGAGCAACGGAGTTCTCAAATCGTGAGTCAACGTTGCTATAAAATCTTCTCTTAATCTTTGGGCTTCTTTTTGAGCCGAAACATCTCTGATTACGCAGACGTAATAGTGTCCTTGCGGGATTTCCGCGTAACTGATGTCTGTTGAAATATCGTTTCCGTTTACGGCATTTTTGATGATAACGTCATTTATCATTCCCGATTCGTTAAATTTGTCAATCAAATCTTCAAACGAATCGCCGTTTTCAAACATAAACAATTCGTTTAAAGACATTGCTTTCATCATTTGTTCGGAAAGTCCGCACATCGTTTCTGCCGCGTTGTTTACGGATTCAATCTTTTTATCTTTTGAGATAAGAACAATGCCGTCTGCGCAGTTTGAAATTACCGCATTTAACTTTGCATTTGCCTCTGAAAGTTCCGCAGTTCTTGCTTTTACCATATCTTCCAAGTGCAACGAGTATCTTTCGAGTTCTTCGTTTGCTCTGTTTAATTCTTTGATTTTTTCTTTCAAAGACTCAATCAAATTGCTTCTTTCAATACCGTTTCTGATGTTGATAATCAAATCATCGTTATCCCAAGGCTTTTCGATATATTTGTACAAACCGACTTCGTTAATTGCGCGAACTGCGTTTTCCTTGTCGGCATAGCCCGTAAGAAGTATCATACAGGTATCGGGGTACATTTCTTTTGCAATTTTGAGAAATTCAAGACCGTTCATCTCCGGCATAACAAAGTCGGAAATGATTACATCGGGTTGATTGTCTTTCAAAAACTCAACCGCTTCGGTCGGAACATTGAAGAAATGCGCGTCCGTAAAACCTTCAAGACTTAATAACGTTTTTAATGTTGATGTGACTATTTTTTCATCATCTAAAATAAGAATTTTCTTAGATTTGTACATTTGTTTACCCAAAAAGACTGAAAAATGTCAGAAATACTGACCTTACACTTAATAATGATAATGTATTTGTTGAATAATTACAAATATATTAACGATTGTTAATACTTGTAATGCTTTATTTTTGCGGAAATTCAGCCTTTTCGTTACTGAGGCATGGCTTTTGGCATGTTGTGAAAATTTGGCAATTATTCTTCGGGTGGAATTTTGGGATAGATATGCGGGTATAAAAATTTTGACCAGCAAACAATCGTCGAAATCACAATGTAGTTTGCTGTAAAAAAGAAGATAAAACATCCTGCCGTGTCGATAAAACCCAGTTCTGTCAATATGTTATAGAATATTGTGGCGACCAACAATAGCGCAAATCCTGAGATGTTTATCACAAAGGCATCTTTGAAAAATTTATAAAACAGCCAAGGCGCTCTTTTTTCGTTTATTGCAAAATTTATGATAAATCCGTATGCAAAAAACAGGTTGATGAAAGCGAAATAAGGGGTAATCGAACTGAAAGTCGTATGAGATAACACGTGATAATAAATCATTTTTGTAAAAAAGCCGAGATCTGTCGGTACTTTGTTGTTAATAATCTGAAATATCGGCAGCAAAAGGCAAAAGAGGCAAATAAAGGCATACGCAAACATCAAAATAATACAACCGTCGCTACGGAACGTGTTTTTAATTTTTAAATTATCCCGAAGCAGATAAATTCCGTAAGTCAGTATTATAAAGCAGGAAATAATCATTGCGAAAATGCCTAAACTGAGCAGAAAGCAACCATATAGTACGGCAATGGTCGGCAATATTTTTTGTGGTCTGAGACCGTATAGCATCAAATCCGTCAAAGATTTTTCTTTGGGAACGAGTTTTTCCGCTTCGTTGTATGCATATAGTCCGTCTAAAGAAATCGTGTTTTTATACAGATTTTCTTTGTCGCTTTCTTCCATAAATCTCCTAAATTGTTGCAGGATAATTTTTAGTTATCTTCATTTCGTTTGAATACGTTTTTGATGCTACTGTAGTTTACTTGTCAACTGCGTGTTTTCGGCTTGTGCTAAATTTCCGCAGGTTAATAATGCAATTGATAGAAATACAATCTGCAACAAATGCTTTTTTACGCACAATGTTTTTTCTTCA
>CEAB01025829.1_pt1 | contig 35038 bp, 29 predicted proteins | sample 557651 | NCBI WGS metagenome assembly CEAB01 (sample SAMEA3182046, study PRJEB8094) | gut metagenome | biome: human; feature: gut; material: Stool; isolation source: human stools | place: Canada | collected 2011-11-15
ATTTCAATCCACGCCCCCCGCGAGGGGGGCGACTTGCTGGTTGCCGGTTTGACGGGGCTACCATGACATTTCAATCCACGCCCCCCGCGAGGGGGGCGACGTGGCGGATTATCAGTTCAAGATAATCTACCGAGTATTTCAATCCACGCCCCCCGCGAGGGGGGCGACTTCCATGATCGACCTTTGGAACGCATGGTATAAGGATTTCAATCCACGCCCCCCGCGAGGGGGGCGACCAAGGCCGACATTGACGATAAGCAGGCGCAGAAAATTTCAATCCACGCCCCCCGCGAGGGGGGCGACAGCAAAGATGCACAGTTTTACCTGCGGATCTTTGACAAATAAGTAGAATTTTTGCGTTTTTTGGGGGAAAACACGGGGTGGCTGCCCGAGAAAACCGGGGAAAGACCAGCGCTTTCTCGGGAAAAGCCTTGCGAACCTCCCGACAATTACTGGTCACTTGGACTTCGCAAGGGGCGGGAAGGCACGTCCCGGATGCCCGTGCGCTTGTACCACCGCCGTGCCGGGAGACGTGTGTCAGAGGATCAGGGGATCCTCCGGCAGGTAGGTGCTCTTCGCACCGAAATGCTCCACTTTTTTCTCGTATTGCTTCCCCAGATAGTAAAAGCGCAGACTGTCCTTCTCGGGATCCATGATAGACAGGAGCTGTGCCTGCAGGCGGTGGCACTGTCCTGCGTCCAGCAGACACTCGAACACGGAATTTTGCACCCGCTGTCCATAGTCCACGCACTTTTTGGCAATTTGCCGCAGGCGCTTGCGTCCGGCGGCGTCCTCGGTGTTTACATCGTATGTGATCAGCACCAGCATAGCATCACTTCCATAAAAACGGCGGATAGCCGTCCAAGTCGCCGCGGAGGCAGCGGGCCAACAGCAGCGCCTGCACATAGGGGGCCATGCCCCAGCTCAGCTTTTCCCCCAGATAGGGGTGGGTCAGTGTGTCCCGTTTCCGCTCCTGCCAGGTCTTCAGGAATTTCCGACGGCCTTCATCGGACAGCAGCACCGCGCCGCTGTCCTGCACCTGAAAGTCCTCCGGGCGCAGCATCCGATTGTTCACAAGGGTCAGCACGAAGCGGTCTGCCATGCAGGGCCGCAGCTCCTCCATCAGATCCAGCGCCAACGACTGCCGTCCCGGCCGGTCGCGGTGGAGGAAGCCTACATAGCTGTCCAGCCCCACGCTTTCCAAGGCGCTGGCACAGTCGTGCGCCAGCAGACTGTAGGCGAAGGACAGCATGGCGTTTACCCGATCCAGCGGCGGGCGGCGGCTGCGCCCGTGGAAGAAGAAAGTCTCCTTTCGACTCAGGAGCATGTGATCGAGGACGCTGAAATACGCGGTGGCGGCAGCACCCTCTATTCCCCGCAGGGTGTCCAAGTCAGCGGCAGCCAGCACCTGCGGCAGCATGGCCCGGATGTTGGCGGCGGCGTCTTCCAGACCGCAGCCCGCCACGCGGGGCGCGTGATCCCGCAGGGTACGCTGGATGCTGGCGGCACCGTTGCTCAGCTTGCCGAAGATCATGGTGCAGGCTATCGCACAACTGCGGGCGGGGTCATCGGCAACACGGTACTGTTCACGCCGGAGCAGCACGTTGCCGCTGCTCTCGCCGCAGGTGCGGGCGAGGAAACGCCCATGCGGGGAGCAGAAGGCCAGACCGATCCCGGCCTCCGCGCATTTTCCCATCAGCGCGGGGGAGGCACCGGCATAGGAGAAACTGACGATGGCTTGCAGCGTGTGCAGCGGATAGCGGGCGACGACGGTCTTGTCCCGGTTTGCCAGCACGTTTTCCCCCTCCAGCGAGAGGTAGATGTCCTCAGAGGTGACAAATAGCGTGTTGAGAAGCTGCTTCATGGTGCTTCCTCCATGGCCGCCCGGAGATACGCGGAGACGGCTCTGCTTTTCATCAGCTTGGGCAGGCACAGTTCCTTTAAGGAGCAGGCGCTGCAGGATCTGATGGGCTTGACCCTGGGGGTATAGCCCCGACGGTACAGCTCGTGCATTTCCGCCAGCAGCTCCCGCACCCCTGCGCGCAGCTCCGGAGTAAAGGACACCCTCTCGCGCCGGCGGATCTCCCCGTAATAGAGTGCGCCCTCGGGGATGTCGCAGCAGAGCATGGACTCCAGGCACATGGCCTGCGCGCATAGCTGCAGGGTGTCGCCGGTGTCCTCGCAGGGGCGGCCTCGCTTGTACTCCACCGGGTACGGCTGCCACAGTCCCTCTTTCCCGGAGAGGGGGATCCCGACGGAGCCCCGGTGGTATTCCAGTACGTCGCACTGTCCGGATATACCCAATTCCGCGGAATAGACGCTGACGCCCCGCGTAATGAAACGGTCGCCCCGCCGCTCCTGAAAGTCCGTGTCGTGGGCGTTTTCGTGGAGGATCGCGCCGTCAATGGTGCGGTAGTTTTCCGCCCACTGGTGCTCGATGTGGATCAGCGCCCACTGCCGCCTGCAAAACCGAAAATGCTGTAAGCCGGAGAGTTGTAGGAAGTCCTCCTCATTATACGCCATCGATCACCTCCGGCTCCAGACCCGGCAGCGCCTCCAGCGAAATCACATAGTCGTCTGCGGAGGTGGGGATGGTACCCGCATCCCGCAGAGCGACCTTGACGGAGCGGTGGACCCTCGCGGAGGAATACTGCCCATCCTTGCAGCTGTGCCGCCACCAGAACAGCTTCACCACCTCCATGGAGCCGTCGGGTCGAGCGGAGGAGGCATCGTTCACAAAGAGGGTGCGCAGACATTCCTTGACCGTGTCGGCGTCCTCCTCGGAGAAGCCGGTCTTTTCCGCCAGCTGGACATTGATGGAGCCCTTGATCTCGTACAGGCCGAAGCGGACAAAGTGCTTCATGCCCATGGTGTCGGAGGCGCGGTTCTCACCCTTTTCCTTCTTCTCACCATTCACGCTCTTGGTGATCTGGAGGGACTCGATCTCCACGGGGGACAGGCTGGACGCCTGGTGGATAGAGACGGGGCCGCGCACACCGCAGGAGAAGCCCTTGGCATCCTTGAAGGCAAAGACCTGCCCGAAGGTACGCACGTCCAGCCACGTCTCACAGGCGCGCCGGGCATATTCCTCCCGATCCTTGATGCCCTTCATAGCGGCGGAGGCCCGCTCGCTGAGGCTGCCGCAGCCGTCGCTGCACCGATCCTCCGACTGAACAAAGATGGGCTTGCCCAGATCCTGCATCCGGTTGCGGATCTTGCGCTTGATGCACACGTCGGAGATCTCACCGAAGCCGTTCAGGTCGGTGCGGGGGCGATTGCCGTTCAGAGGGTCGCCGTTGCTGTTGGCGCGGGTCACGGAGACCAGTGCCACAAAATCGATCTTGTTTTGCAAGCTGCTCATTTATTCTTCCTCCTGACTATTTTCGGTTTTACCGGATGTGTACAGCGCACTGCGCTGCAGATAGTACCCAAAGAGATAGGTGTCCTTCAGGGCCTCCTCCTGTTCCGCCTGCGGGAAGGAGGAAATTTCCTGAATGATCTGCTCAATGATGCGGTCGTATTTTATTCTGGCGCCAGGCGCCAGCTTGGGGTAGTACGCCTTTTTCAGCTGCTCCCAGATGATCCGACTGGCGTAGAGCGGACGCTTTGCGAACACGGACTGCATCCGGATCGCGTTGGGCTCTCGCTGTTCATTGGAATCATAGGTATCTCGCTCGAGTTTTTCAAACACGGCCAAAAGCCGTCCATACTGATAGCTGACATCCTTCTTCTGCGGTTCCAGTGCCATGCTCCATTCCTCCTTGTACCAATCATATTTGTATTTCCGAAGCACCGCGCAGGCGGTGAACAATACCGTTTCCCGCAGGGCGGCGTCCATGATCTGCAGGTTGGACGCCTTGGCCGCCGCAGCGCGGGCGATATCAGCCGGCATTTTGCCCCGGTCCACCCGGCAGGAGAGCAGCCGCTGTACCTGCTGGCGCATGACGCGCTCGTCCGTCTCCAGCTTTGTCTGTCTGTCGGAGACGCGCACCGTGCCGAAGGCGCAGTCTGCGATCTGTGAAAGCGAGGGAGACTGTATGCCGAAGGAGGAATGCTCCCAGCAGCAAAGTGCATCCCAGTTGTGCAGACGCTCCAGAAGATCAGAGACCGGAAGCTCGCTGTAATAGGTGAGGGAAAGACGTCCGGATGTGGCGGCATCAAAGGCGGCCACCACGGCGCCGGCGTCCCGCGGGATCGTCTCCTGCCAGCCCCGGAGAGTTTCCGACAACGCCTTTCGATAGTCGGAGTATTTTATCTGCCTGGCGGCGCCCCGCCGCAGGAAGGCGGCCTGCGGCTTGGGGATCTCAATGCCCTGCGGATTCCAGCACAGGAAGGTGCGCCCGCCGATGAAGACGCCTTGGGTCGCCGCCAACCAGTGCAGCGCACTGTGGATCTTCTGCGATGCCTCATAGCTCATGGTCGCGGCCTGCGAATCGTCTGTGAAGCGGCCCCGATAGGTAAAGCCGCTGGTGTCGTTGGCGGAGATCAGCTTGGCGTTGGCGCACAGGTTGATGATCTTCTTGGGGTGCTGGCTGGCGGGCGGGGCGTTTTTACCGGTAACCATGCAAAACGCGGACTTCCCGGATTTCGTGGATGCATAGTAGTCGATGAAGGCTTGTAAGAGGCTCTGATCCTGCCAGCAGGCGGGCGTCTCATTCTCCGCGCCTGTCTCTACGCGCCAACGGACCACCTGCTTTTCCTTGGCGGGAAGCCCCTTTTCGTCCAGGGAGATCACGCCCCGCTGCGCCAGATCTTCAACAATTGTCCCCCTCTCCACATAGCGGGCGATGGCGGAGAGCTTGGGGTGGCCGTAGGGTGATACCTCCCAGCGGTGCAGCTGTGTCAGATAGCTTTCATATTTGGCGGGATACAGCGGGGAGAGAAACTGGATCTGGTCGCATAGAGGGTGTGCGCCGGGGGCTTTGCCGGTTCGCCCCGAGGAGCTCTCCGTCACAGGGATGATCGTGGCGGCCTGCTCCGCCTCGACGGAACGGGCGTCCAGCAGATGACCGTCCGCGTCCAGAGTAAGCTCCAGCTCTGCGTTTACGATTTGGTGCGAAACGGGAACCAGTGGCTCCTTCGCCTTGCCGTAGATACCGGCGTATTGCGACTCCATGGCACAGTAGGTGTCATAGGCCTGCTGCATCAGTCCCATTTACTCCACCTCCCCAAATTCCCGCAGACCGATAAAATTGCCCTCATCGGCGGAAAAGCTCTTCATAGGCATCTCCCGCAGAGGCTTCTGCCCCGGACAATCCTCCGGCGGGAGAAAGTGAATGACGCCGTTTTTCATGACCGGGTACCAAAACCGGGCAGTCATCCGCCCGCGGGTCTCCTCCGAGTAGGCCTCATCCGGGTAGGTGATGCCGTGGTACATCAGCCCGAAGCCCAGCTCCGGCAGATCGTCATAGGCGCCTGCGCCGCTCCCGAACACGCAGGGCTCTACGTAGCCCTGACATTCCCGGGTGCCCAGAAAGATGTCCCGCCGCCCGCCTTTTTCGATCATCCGGCGGGCAATGCAGTGATGTTTGTTCTCATTTCGGTCGCCGCACAGCTCCGGGCGGTTGTCGTTCCAGTCGAAGCAGGCCCGCACCTGATACCGGCAGCTTTTCAGATAGGTGTAATACGCCAGATCGTTGCCGCCGCTGTATTTGATGGGGCGGATGCCCTTCACCTCGGTCTGGATGGGGTTCATGACCCGCACGTCCAGGATCCGCCAGATGAAGGTGGGCTTCCAGTATACGGAGGACAAAATGCCCTTCAGCGCCTCATAGGTGGGTATCTGATAGCTGCACTTTTCACCGCCCAGACGCATGAGCGGGTCGGAGAAGAGGGCGTAGTCTCCGTATACCTCGAATTCTACGATGTTGGGATGTTCCGTTTTCAATCGCTACACCTCCTGAAAATCACGGGTACCGGCTCCCAGAGAAAAGCCGGTGTGTTCGTTATAAAAACCGTCGGACAATAGCAGTACGCCGCCGTCGAATAGAGAGGTCACGGCGCCGAGGCTTTCAAGCCGCTCCAGCTGATAGCGGTAGACGCTGACGCAGTAGCCCTTTGCCTCGTCAATGCAGCCGCGTATGACTGCCCAATCCTTCTGCCCGTAGACCTGAGCGGCGTTCCGCAGCGTGTTTTGCAGCTCGCGCCCTCTTCCGTAGGGTACGAGCAGGGCGCCCGTGTCCTCGTCGAATACCTGAAAAAGGCCGCCTGCCAGACGGAACGCCTGACGCAGAAAATAGCGCTGCCCTTGCTTGCAGTTGGCGTCTGCATAGCGGGGATTATCTGCCAGCAGATGATAGAGGGAGCCGTGGGTCGGGGTTTGGTCGTCCTGAAAGCCGGGCTCCATCTCTGCGTATAGCCGGCGATAGTAGAACCGGATGGCCTCCTCGGAGGAGAGATCGTGCCGGAAAGCCTCCGGTGTTTGGGAAAAGGCGGTCAGCAGCGCGGTGGTGGCGTTCTGTCCGCGCACGATGTCGTCCAGACCACGCAGCCGCTCGTCGGTACACCGGATGAGGCGGACAGGGGCGGGCTCCTTTTGCTCGGCGTGCCGGTTGCACCGCCCTGCCGCCTGCACGACACTGTCCATTCCGGCGGAGAAGCGGATCACCCGCTGGAAGGAGATGTCCACGCCGGCCTCGATCACCTGCGTGGAGACGCAGACGACCTTTTGCCTGTCGGCGGAGGGCTTGTCCAGCGCGGACTGTAAGGCTTGCAGAGTCTCCCTGCGGTGCTGCATGCACATGGCGGCGGACAGATGGAAGCATCGGCAATTCGCGGCTTGCAGCGACTCGAACAGGAACGCTGCCTCCTTTTTCGTGTTGCACACCACCAGCAGGCTGTCGCACGACGACAGTGCCTCCGCAACGATCTGCGGGAGCTCCTCCAGCTTGGCGCATCCGGCGTTTTGGATGTCGGTGCGCCTGAAGACGTCCCACAGTGCCTTTTGCTGCGGAACCAGATCGACGGGCTGGCGGTGCAGCGGGTGGTCGGCTGCCTCCAGACAGGGCTGGGTGGCAGAGCACAGAACAATGGTGGCGCCGCAGACCTCGGACAGGAAGTTGACCGCCAAATTGAACAGCGTCAGCATTTTGCTGGGAACGGTCTGCACCTCGTCGATCACGATGACGCTGCGGCACAGCGCGTGAAATCTGCGGATGGCGCTGGTCCTTCCGCTGAAGCAGGTATTCAGGAGCTGCACCAGCGTGGTGATAATGATCGGCGCCGACCAGGAGGCGGTGAGCAGCTCCAGCGCCTGCAAGCGCTCCGGCGTCTCCTTCGGCTCGGCAATGTTGGAGTGATGCTCCAGTATCAAAGCGTCGTCCCCTATGTAATCGCGGATGACCTGGGCATTTTGATCCAGGATCGACAGCAGCGGCGCGGTGAAGATGATCCGGGAGCAGTTCCACTTTGCCGCGTGGGTCAATGCGAAGCGGAGACTGGCCAGCGTTTTTCCGCCGCCGGTGGGGACGTTCAGGCGGTAGACACCTCCGGGCCGGGCGGCACCGGCGGCACAGGTGTCGGAGATGGTGTGGCGCGCCAGATCAATGGGCGTTTTTCGCGGGAATGCCGCCAGCTTCTTCTCCATAAACGCCAGCCGTTCTGTCCAGATTGGCCGCATATCCTCTGGGAACACGGGCGGTTCTATCCCATCCATAAAAGCGGCGGTGTCCGTGCGATCCCCCTCGATCACGGCGGACAGGAGCATCCGAGCCAGAAGACCGATATAAAATGCGGTCTCCCGATCCGCCTCATTGTCGTCCACTTGGGTGGACAGAGCCGCCAGCCGATCCAGCATCGGGGCCATCTCCTGGACGGCGTCGCGGAACAGATGCTCCAGCTCCTCCTCGTCAGCAACCTCCGCCAAAAAGCCCTGTCGGGATTCATCGTAAAAGATCCCCTCCTTGGTCTGGCGATGAAAAAAACCGCTGTGCTGCTGGGGGTCGACGCAGTCAAACAGGCCGTGATGTGAGCCAACGGCAAAGGCCAGCAGCTCTGCGGTCACGTCGGAATAGGAGAATGCACTGCTGCCGCCGTGCCACCTGTCCAGCAGAAGGCGCACGCCGGCGAAAGTGTGATTGACACTGCCCCGAACGGCGTTCCCGCCGCTGACAGCCTCCGAAAGGTATTGCGCATACTCCTGTTTGTTTTTTCCAGCATCGTGGAGCAGCCCGGCCAGATAGGCACTTTTTTCCAGACCCAGCGGCCGCAGTGCGGTTGCGGCCAGCGCCGCCGTGTTCCAGCAATGCTCCCGGACGGTCTGCCGCTCTCCGGTTTCGCGGATATGGGCAGGATACATGGCGATCACATCCTGTCATATATTTTTTAACGCGCATATGTTGATGCTTTAACCATAGCACACGCAAGCGGAACTGTAAATATGCATAGCAAAAAAATGGGCGCGCCAACTGAATTTGTGGATTTTGCCATACTGTGCAGGTCGGGTATTCCCGTGGATTGAAAGAGTGAAAAGGAGAAGCTGCGCAAGGCATGGCAGGGGAACATCTCCTGCCGCGCCCTGCGCAGCTCCATTTGTCAGATATTGTAAATCTGAGAAATAGTCGGGGGTGTGGATGGCGTCATACATGCCGCCTTGCGTTTACGATACCTCCCGCGTCCCTTAAAGCGCGATGCTGCCGGTTTCCTTACTATCCATCGCAAAATTCAGCAGTGTTCCCTTGCAGACGGCGGCGAAATACTGCGTCGCCTCAAGCTGTGCAGGGTAGTTCTTCTCGATGAGCTCCAGCGTCTCCCTCAACTGCAGCATAGCTGCAAACTCGTGCTTGCACGGCTCGCTGCAGAAGCAGTCGCAAACCAGATTTCTGATCTCGCCGTTGACATAGTCGCACTCCAGCTCGTAGGGCCGCGTCCCCTCCACAATGGCCCGCACATGGGTATTGTCCAGAGAAATGTACCGCACACGATTGTCCGTGTAGTAATCGTGTCCGCGATCGGCAATTGCCCTGCTGATTCTCATGGCGCCCAGATCACGCAGCAGGAAGCCGCTCTCATCATTGCCGGAAACAAATATCTCATCCTCCGTGGCGGGTGCCTTAAACCAGGTAATGACCTTTTCGTACGGAAGGGCGCTGCGGTCGAATGTGACGAAGTGCGACCCAGCGAAGAAGAACTCGCCCCGCACATTTGTGTCGGCCACGCTGATGACCTTTTTGTAGTCAGACAGCTTGATCTTGAAATTGTACGCGACATCTACCACGCGGCCACGCAGACTCTCCAGCTTGCCCTCCACAAAAACGATATCTCCGCGCTTCAGGTCAAAGGCGTCATTGTAGTAAGACAGATTCATATTCCGCGCCGGAAAATGGACGCGAACGACCGATTTTCTCGGCGTGACCGCGGGACAAATGGAGTGCGCCTCCTCGGGTGCCTGACGATGCTCTTCTGCGGAACCATTAAAGCCGATCTTGAACATGTCGTTTCCTCCCTTTCCGATCTGTGTTGTTCTTTACGATACCCATTCTACAGAAAGAGGTGTCCCATAAACCGGACAGTGCGCTGCGCCGCCCCCTGTCAAATAGACAAAAATTCAGGACACTATCTGTGAGGGGTGCCAAATCGAATTTCCATAGGGGCCATTTTTGTAGCAAGCTGTATGTGTTCATGGTTATAAAAGTATATACTCGCCCACCAGTTCGGCAGCAGCTTGAATTGTCCGCGGTTTCGCTCGGTAAATGTGCAGGCGCACGGCAGGGCGATGGAGAAGCATCTTTCCGCAGCCTCACCCGGTGAGCTGCCTGTGTAAGGCCGTTCCGCCGTCGATACCATCGGCAGCGTCATCAGCCAGGCCGTGTAGCCCGCAAAAAACAACCGGAGGGGGACGGATGATGCCATCCGCCCCTCTCCGGTTGTTTCCTGTTCTCTCGGCTTTTGGGTCAAGCTAATAAGCCGTAATTAACCGTGTCACTCCTCCCCTGCCGCTACATATCGCTGCTTGGAACTGCGGGGTTTATCGGGCAGCGTCATCCGAATCGCTCCACACTCTACGAGAGGATCAAGGTAACGCCGCAGGGCATACTGCCCTGACGCAATATTTAGATATGCAATGATCTCGCTGCGGCTTCGAGGTGTACGGCAGAATTTCAGCAGACCTTTTTCGTCTTGCACGTTAGCTTCTTCTGCATCCTCATCGCCGACACTTCCTGCTGCACCCTGCTCACCATTGTACAGCGTCACGACAAATTCACTGCGCCGATCCGCGAATACCGGCTCTGGCAGATTGCGGTTTTTCATGGCAAACCGAATCGTAGGAATCCCGGAATAGCGATTCTCAGTTTCCCCCAGGGTCTCCATTACGGTAACAAGAACCGGGTTTCGGGTATCCGGCTGGGCATTGCCCAACTGGTCGAGAGTCAATCTACCATAAAGCCCACCCGGATTTGTGATCTCGATCCGATTGGAATATATGACCAACTGGATCGGCATTCCCTCGGTATGCAGACTATAATCCCGGTGTACCAACGCGTTGAGTATCGCCTCGCGGACAGCGTCCATAGGATACTGCGGAATATCAATTCTCTCGCCTGTTTCTTTGTCGATCCTTGTGGCCGTCCGCATATTGGCCCGAACAAAGGTCAACGCACCCTCCAGCATATCCGGAAGCGTACCTTCGATCCGCTTTGTGTCGCTGAACCGGTTGCCCTCTGTGTCAAGAATGCCCATTTGCTCCGCAGGTACACAGGTGGCAATGATGCTCAGTTGCGGATAAAACGCCTGCGGGTAGAGTCCGAACAGCAGCAATGCCGCCATGGTGATTTTCCCATCCCGCGTGATGCCGGTCAGTTCATACTGCTGTGCCTCCGACATACCCGCCAAATTCGGACGCGCATATGTTTTTCTCTCCAAATACGTTTTCACCTTAGACATATCCAGCGATTGGAAGGACACCCTTTCCGCTGGACGAATATCGTCTTGATATTTCTTTCGGAACGCCTCGTAGCTGTACACTTCGTACTCCGTCATGGGCTTGTCTCCGTCACCTACGCGGATGTAGGATCCGTGCAGCCGCCCCTTGGCTGTTTTGAAGCAAGGGCGTTCCGCAATATCGACGGGTGGGATCTCCGCAGAGACAAATGTAAGCTCACCTTCATCCACCTCGGTAAATTGCGGTCGAACGATCGGCGTCATTTGTTCGCAGTATTCCATTACCTTGCGCTCCAAGTCCTGCGCGTCGTAGACGCCCACCTTTGCGAAGCCGTTCTTTTCCTCCAAGCCGAACACAAAGATTCCCCCGCTATTTTGATTGGAAAACGCAGAGATCGTATCATATAACCTTTCAGGACAGCCCTGCCGCGCCGCCTTTACTTCTATGGTTTGTCCTTCACAGCCACGAACCCGAATGCTTTCAATCAGATCGCGAAGCTCCTTTTCTACCATGCAAATCACTCCCTTGCGCTCATTTTAACATATAGAACGTAAGAAGTGAAGAAAATTCGCAAGACATTCCTTGACTTTTTTCGAGCTTTTCTTATGTTACTAAAAATAACGTAAGATGTTCTTGCGTTGCTTCTTGGGTTATTGGCGTGCATCTTGCGACAAGTGCCGAAAATTACTGCGCTGGTCATGGTATGCGTAATTTGATCACGCTGTAACCAAAGAACAGGCGTGGCAGCCGTGCGCTCACAGCATCTTGAGCCGCGCCATAAATTCCGCCGTGAGCGCCTCCTCTACATCCTCGTCACGCTGCATACGCCGGGCGTCGTAGTCTTTCCAGAGCAGCAGCACCTGCCGCACTGCCTGCTTATCACGCCGGAGCGTGCGGGTGTCCAGTCCCTCATACGCTGCGTGGTAGTCGGGATAGTGCAGGTTGTAGCGGCGGTATTCATCTATGGTGTTGTCAAACGCCTCAAGGCTGCCGTCAGGCACAAGCACCGACGCCGCCATGCACACCAGCCGCGCCAAACGCCGCAGGTGATCATCCTCCCCATCAAACCGCACCTCCGGCGCGAAGTCCTCTACCGGCGGGTCGGAAATAAAACGGCGGCGGTTATTCCCGTCCGTGTTGTTTCCTCGCAGCTTCATTCGCGGTATGGCTCCGCACTTCTCCAACTCCTTAGCATAGCGGCGGTAGCTGGAGGGTGAATGCTGTCCGTAGTTTTCAAGCCCATAGCTTTCAAAGCAGCCAAGCTCCACCTCGCCGCAGCGGGTCAGCCAGAGACAGAAGAACAGCAGCTCTGTCGTCAGCTTATCCGAGTGCTGGCGTTTTTTTCGGCGCGGAATGTCCATTAAACCTCCTCCTCTTAAAAATATTTTACAGAAAAATTTTCGCAAGTCAAGATTTCGGACAGCAGTATGCAACGATTTCGAAAACCAGCGTGCTATGATGCAGTCCCGCGAGATGCTTGAGATGCCCTCTCATCCATCCCGCCACCCCGTTGTATGATATGATATACAAAAGCGTCGGGAGAAACTCTGACGCGATTGGTGAAATGCTGAGAGTTCAAAGAAAGAAGGGCTTATGAAAATGGATATTCAGAGGGCAGCAGAACTGCTGGCGGCGCACAGCGCGAAAGAATTTGGTAATGCGCTGAAAGATCGTGAAGATCCGTTCAAGGATTTTTATAAATCCTTGCCCATTTGCATTTTGGATGCCGTGTTTTCCATCGGCGTCCGGTACACTTCGGTCGTGAACGTTGTCAACAGCTATATCGGGACGTTTGACCTTACCATATCCAGAACGCAGGCGGACGCGACGGAGCATACGATCCGCGATTTCCTTGCGAATGTTGCGAAGTATGATACGATTGAGGACTTTTCCAAGAATGTGCTTCACAACATGCAGCGGACTTCCAGCCGCAACGGCATTTTGAAGGCGGAAGCGTGCCGGGAGGTCGCGCTGGTCTGCCAGAAGCACGGCATCAATACGCTGCGCGACTTCAATGACTACGCGGACAAGGCCGCCCTTGACAAGGACATCAAGTCGGTGCGCGGCCAAAGCAGCGGCATCATGCTGAAGTACCTCTATATGCTGGCCGGTGATGAAAACCGCGTCAAACCGGACAGGCACATCGTGCGCTTCATCAAGGAGACGTGCGCTCTGCAGAAGCTGACGGACGATGATGCACAGGCAATTATGGTGCGTACGGTCGAAATGCTAAAGCCCGAATACCAGAATATCACAGTGCGCTTTCTCGACAGCCTGATCTGGGAAACGCAGCGGCGGTAACGACAGTGCTCCCTTCGAGGACGCGGAGCGACGGCGCTGCTCCTGATGCTTCATTCTGCGCCGCAGAGAGCGAGCCCGTCGCGCATTAGCGTACAAAAGAGCCAAAATTTCTTTGCTGACGAAACATGGGGAGGGTGCGGTTCTGCTGAACCGCACCCTCCTTGTATTTACGACTCCTTCAGCCACCGCTGGAACTCGTCCTCGGTGATGACGCCCTCATCACATTTCTTTTTCTGCTCTCTGGCCTGTTCACTCCAAGCATAGAACTCGCTGTCGCTGATGCGCCCGGCCTTGATCCATGCGAAACGGCGTTTGTACTCCCTGCGGTAGACCTTGAATACCGGATCATCCGCCTGCTTCAGCGTCCACTGCTGGAATGCGCCCATCGCACGGCAGCTGGACTGACCATCCAGCGGAGGACGGTCACAATACTCAGCGCTGACACGGCCCGTCTGTGCAAAGTAGCGTCCGCAGTTCTTGCAGCGGCGCACAGTGATGTTGCGCTCTACGCAGGTCTGCAAAGAAAAGCTGATCATATCCGCCACAGAATTCGCGTACAGCACCGGCGCACAAGCATCGCCACCCACCGGCTCGAAGCGTGTGGTAAGCAGGCGAAACGGAAACAGCGTTGCGTCACTGGGACGGTCAGGCTGGTCGAAATGATAGTATCGCATGATTTGCTGGCTGGGTTCACGCCCAGCCTTGTCTATATCCAGTATCAACTCGAAGAAACGCTGGATCTGCTTCTGATACAGCGGCAGCTCCTCCGGCAGCGTCCGCAGCTCATTTAATGCCTCTGATACCGCAGTCGTGGCGTTCTCAAAACCTACGGAACGAAGATAGAACCACTTGGTATACAGCACGCGAAAAAAGCTATGTGTATCTGCCAGCGCTCCCAGCTTGACCACGGCGCCGGTCACACTCTCACGGTCAAGGTCCTCCAGACCATGTAGCCCGCAAAAAAGCCGGAAAGGGACGGATGATGCCATCCGCCTCTCTCCGGTGCTTTCCTGACCTTTCGGCTTTTGGGTCAGTGTTTGGGTCAAGCGAAAAACGCCAAAATGCCGCGTCACTATTTGAAGACATAAACAGAAAAAGTTCCTGATTTCTGACGAAATCAGGAACTTTTTGGTGGAGACTGCTGGACTCGAACCAGTGACCTCCTGCGTGTGAAGATACGATGAGAGGCGGAAAGTGTTGATATTCAACGCTTTCTGCCCCTTTTGCGCACTTTCGGCTCAGTGGGGCGTCCACTGTGTCCGCCCGATACTGCCCGGTCATTTCCGCGTTTGGGTCACGGTTTGGGTCAGGCCGATAGCAACGCAAAAATGACCACGCTGTAATCAAAGAAAAACGTGACCGACGGTCAAACATCTTCTTCCTTCAACCACTCGATAAATTCAACGCGCGGCAGTTTGCCGGTCTCGCAGGCTTCCTTTTTCTCTCTGGCCTGCTCGCTCCATGCGTAAAACTGCTCCTTTGTAACGCGGCCTGTGCGAATACGGGCAAACCGCTTCTTGTACTCGCGGCGATACTCCCGAAACAGCTCGTCCTCGTTATGCTTGATCGTCCACACCCGCACCGCACCGGTCTCCTTGCAGGTGCGTCCGCCATTGAATGACCGGTCGCAATACTCCGCGCCGCCGTGACCCGACACCACAAAGTACCGTCCGCAGTTCTTGCACTTCCGCAGCTTTACACCGCGCCGAATGCACTCCTTCAGGTGGTAGTCAATGAGGTCGTAAATGCTGTCGGGGTACAGCACTTCCGCAAACGTGTCGCGGTCATACATCTCGTAATACAATTTCTGCGGCTGGAATTTGTAAACCATGATGCAGTACTCTGGAACGTCTGCATAATACGCCGCCATCCGCTGTTCCGGCGTCTGCTTGTCCAAATCGGTATTCAACACACGGTCAAAAAGCTCCAGAGCCTGCCGCTGGAGCCGCGCTAATTTCTTCGGCATTGCCTCTAACTGCCGCATCCATTGCTCGACGCTTTCACACGGGCGACGGTGCCGCCAACTCCATAACAGCAGACCATAGTAAGCGTTATTCCCTGTAAAATAAGAAAGTATTGTTTCAACAGTAGCACATTCCCGTTGTGCTATCACAGAAAGCTTATGGAAGTCCGCTTCCACCTTCTTCATATCCCAATAGAGAAAGTCCAGCAGGCTCTCTGGAAAAGCGACGCTTCTCTCTTGTCCATCCCAATATCGTTCCCTGCCGTTTGAAATGCAGGTCTTAAATTTCTCTCGCATAATACACCCTCGTTTTAGACACATGATATTTATATAATTGATGTGCCTTGACAAAAATAGCAAAATCTGTTACCCTTTATTTGCGGGACATATGAATCAGATTTTTTAATATAAGTCTACATCATTCGTGCGATCATGTCAACAAGAACTGGAGGTGTTTATTGAATTTACAAAACAGCAAGCTGAAAAACTTCACGCCGCTGCCCAACGAAATTTTCTCTCTGCATCTGACAACCGGCGAGCTGGCAGTCTACGCTCTGCTGCTACGGCTGGAAAACCGTGAGACTCATGAGTGCTGGCCCAGCTACGAAACGATTGGGAAATCCATTGGCAAAAGCAAGAGCTCCGTCAAACGTTATGTGGCCGGGCTGGTAGAAAAGGGTCTCATCACCGTGGAGCCGACGTCGGTCATTATGCAGAATGGACTGAAGAAAAACGGAAACCTGCGCTACCACATTCGTCCTATTCGCGAAGCAGTAGAGTGGTATATCCAGCATCATCTGTACCTTGCCGAAGCTGCTGCCGAGCGCCAACAGGTACAGCAAAAACTGGCGGAACAGGCTGAATAACCCCCATGTTTGCCCCTGTGAGCCGCTGTGTGGCCTCCTTCGGGGCGGGGCAGTGTCCCTGCCCCGGAGAGAACTTTCGAGCCGCTTTCTGGCGGATTTTCGGGGGCTTCCTCGGCTCTGCGGAGGACGAAAGGAGAAGCAGGATAAAAGGCTGGCGTCGTTACCGCCACTCTGCCCGGACACCTCTGCCCGCAGTGCGGACAGTTTACGGAGGTTTTCAGCGGAGTCGGAAATGGCGTCTGTTGGGCAGGGTTTTAGGAGAACTGGCGTCATAGTCCTCGCAACGGCAGATTTGACGGGACTTTCGACGTGCCTTACGACGATTTGGAGGAATTATGAGTGAAAACAAAGATAGATTGAATTTCCGGATGAAACCGGAAACGGCAGAAAAGCTGGAGCACTGGTACAAAGCCGACCATTGCCGCAGTAAGAATGAGTTCGTAGAAAAGGCCGTGAACTTCTATGCGGACGCGCTGGCGGCGGAGAACAGCACCACACTGCCGATGGCGATACAGACTGCCATCGATGGACGGCTGAAGCTGCTGGAGGATCGCATGGCGTCCATCCTCTACAAACAAACTGTTGAGATGGACATGGCAATTTCCATTCTGCTGCAAAGTGTCAACGTGGACGAGTCGGTACTGCGGCAGGAACGAGCCAAGAGTATCGCGGCGGTCAAGCATACCAACGGTCGCCTGCGGATGGAGCAAAAGCTCCGTGAGTTGGAGAATGAAGAATGGCAAGACTGATCGTCAAGAGCCCCTACATCAAGTGCGGCGGCGGTCAGAATGCCAGCGGCTATCTGCAATACATTGCCACCCGTGAGCGTGTGGAGATCGTGCCGGATGACCGTCCGCTCACGCGCAAGCAGGCGCAGCTCATTCAGAAATTGGTAAAGGACTTCCCTGATACAAAAGAACTGCTGGAGTACGACGACTACAAAAACGCCCCCACAAAAGCCAATGCTTCATCCTTCATCACGCTGGCGCTGGAGCAAAACTGGAACCGTGTGCAGTCCACCGAGGGTTACGCCAAGTACATCGCCACCCGTCCCCGAGCGGAGCGGCTGGGCAGCCACGGTCTGTTCGGTGACGCGGATCATGTGTCATTGGACACAGCCATGGACGAACTAAACCACTACACCGGCAACGTGTGGACGCACATCATTTCTCTGAAACGGGAGGATGCCGCACGGCTTGGATATGACAACGCGGCGGCGTGGCGCACTCTGTTACGAACCCATAGAAATGATATCGCCGCCGCTATGAACATCAAGCCGGAGGACTTTCGTTGGTACGCCGCCTTCCATAACGAGGGCAATCATCCCCACATTCATATGATGGCGTGGTCGGCGAAGCCGGGGCAGGCATATCTGGACAGAAGCGGTATCCGTCAGATCAAGTCCGTGTTGACCAACCAGATCTTCCAACAGGAGCTGCTGCATCTCTACAAGGAGAAAAGCACTTCCCGCGACGAGTTGGTACAGCAGACTCGGAAGGCCATGCTGGAACTGGCCCAGCGTATGCGGGATGGTCTCTGTATCTGTCCGACTGCGGAGCAAAAGCTCTGGGAGTTGTCACAAAAGCTGAATGGCGTGCAGGGGAAGAAAGTCTACGGCTATCTGCCAAAGCCGCTGAAGCAGTTGACGGACGAGGTGGTGGATGCCATGACGAAGCTTCCCACGGTCAATGAGTGCTACCAAAAGTGGTGGGAGCTGCAATGCCGGCTCAATGATTACTATTCTGAACAGCAGCGGCAACGCCCGCCGCTGTCACAGCAGAAGGAGTTCCGCCAGATCAAGAACGCTGTCATTCGGGAAGCGGAACATATCCACCAAGGCCGGATGTCGTTCGAGGACACGGCAATGCAAAAAGAGGATGAGCAACTGGATGACCGCAGTATATCCTACGATTGCTGGGAACTGCGGAAAATTATCACTAACGAAAGCATACCGCTGGAGGAACGTGACAACGCTGTCGAGGAACTGGAGCAGATAGCAAGCCAAGGTGATCCTCACGCACAATACATCATGGGTCTGCTGTACCGTGACGGTGGTCTGCTGGTGCCGGATACGGAACAAGCAAAGCGCTGGCTGGAACTGTCAGCACAGGAGTTACCAGACGCACAATACGCCTTGGGAAAGCTGTACCTCTCCGACGATCCGGACATGCACGACCCCGCAAAGGGTATCTACTGGCTGCAACAGGCAACGGACAGCGGACACGAGTACGCCGCCTACCGTTTAGGCAAAGAGTATCTGACCAGAGACAACATTCCCAAAGACACCGCACGAGCGGCAGTATACATACGACAAGCCTCAGAACAGGCCAATCCCTATGCGCAGTATCTGTTGGGGAAGCTATATCTCATGGGTGAGGGTGTCCCGAAAGATAAGGACTTTGCCCAATACTGGTTTTCCGTGGCGGAGCGGAACGGCCACTCCTACGCCGGATATTTCCTCGACCGCATGGAGCGGCAGGAGGACTTGTCGCCGCCCAACATTTTGCTGTCTGCCACACGTCTGCTCCACCACATGGGCAGCATCTTCCGAGATAACACGCCGCGCCCTGCAGCGCCCACGGGTATCCAGATCGACCACAAGCGCCTGCAACGCCTGCGGGAAAAGAAGATGGCCATGGGGCACAAATGGAACGACCATGAGGATGAACATAACCGCGGTATGGGCGGTATGAGCTTGTAAGTGATGTAAAATGATTCAAAGGAGAACTGAATGAACGAGTGTACCTATAAGAGTTTTGATGAGCTGCCCTTGATGCTGAACGTCGTACAGGTGGCGGCGGTGCTGGGCATCTCCCGTGCCGGAGCCTATGAGTTAGTTCACAGCGAGGGATTTCCTGCGCTGAAGATAGGCAGCCGCATCGTAGTGCCGAAGGACAAGCTGCGGGAGTGGATCGATGCCAACACGGCGCAAAAATGACCACGCTGTAATCAAAGAATACCCCACCGCGCAATTGATAACCTTACCTTGACCGCAATTTAAGGACGGCGTAAACACAGTACCATACCTAGAAGAGTGCTAACCTAACTACGAATTGCATCATTTTACGCACAGTTATGCTTGCAGTACACCCTCTGCTTTCATGTCCGAAAGCAGAGGGTGTACTTGCTTAGTTTACCACAGATTTCTCTATTGCGCAAAGGAAACACACATCATTAGACAGATGTTCATAAAACAGGTTTAGACCGAAATTACTAAATGAGCATCTGTCAGGCAGGGTTGGCAACAAAAAGCAACAGATTTATTCACAGCTTTCAGGTAAGCGTAAGGCTGAAGGCCGATAGACACACATGGACTTCGTCAAATTAGTCAGACGTCATATACTAGGATAGAAACTCAGAAAAGAGGTATTTAAACCTATAATCCATCCTCTGCCGTGTCCCCATCTCTATCTGAACTCGGGTGGTACAATACCCCCATTCATATGAAGGAACCGAAACGTCTCCGGCGTTGTCTCTGCTTTTTCAAAATGACAGCCTCTAATATCTTTGGCGTCCACACCTAAGAAATATCTCCGCAAGAAAAGTGTTCCACCGTTTTCTGGTAGTTTTCCGCAGTAAACATTTCTGCTTCCTGCAATTACAAATAAGGTCTTATGCTCTTGATCAAGATAAAATGGTGCATCTGGCATTTTATCAATTGAAAGAGTGGTCGTTCCATAAAAATCGCTATGATCGAAGCATTCATCAAATCTCCTGCCCTTAAAAACACCGCCTTTAACCTCACGAGAGATTTCAAATTCATAACGAGTTGTTGTATCACATAAGTCCAAGAGCGTACAGCGGCAAAGACCAGACTCACTGTTACTGGGTGTAACATGCAGCACAATGTGATTATCCTGCGGGCAAGGAAAGAATAGCGAACCCTCTACGGATCGTTTGTAAAACTGCCCTCCGTCCCAATGTATTACCAAGGATTTTGATATCGTCGTGCTCGATTCATCTGCGCAAAATAGAGTTACTGCTTTACGATTCCAAACCAACGATTGGAATGAGTAATTGCCTGTAATATTCTCTTTGGCAATCACATTTTCGCTATCAACAATTTCAAATCGATAGCTTATGACGTTTTGCGTGAAAAAAGCTGCGCAGGAGTTATCCGGCGATAGCGACCATGCATGTACAAGTACAAAAGGTCTCTCTTTATCGAACAACTCAAGGTATTGATTCGGTAATTCGAAAATTACGGATGCTCTTTTTTGCGGTAGATGATATACGCAGATGATTCCTTCATCACGGTTGTATTCAATGATATCCCCGTCACCCCTGATTTGATACATAACCGCATCGCCTACACGGGGGATACGCTTTCCCTTGAGGTCATCAAAAGCAAACGCGCTAATCGGGTACTCTGCTTTTAAAGAACCATCTAAGGCGTATCGGTAAATAAAAACGCCTCCTCGGCGAATAAAAATGCCATCGAAGCAAAAAAAGGCACCTTCATCTTCCTTCCCTGCAATTTTCATGATATGATCTGAGAAAATTTGTTCGACCAAAACCAGAGACTGGGCTGAATACAAGGTGGATTTGTCGGATATAATTCCAGCCAATATTCCGTATTGTTTTCCTTGGCTTGGACTTACTACTCCGTGCCAGCCTTTGTCATCATGGAGTGAGATGACATCGCCATAGCCGCTGATATCACAAAACTGCCCAACACCTTGACACAGTCCAATAATTGTGCCCGTGTCCGAAGAAAAAATAATTCTCTTATCATGATAAATGAGGAAAAAACACGACTTACTTTCCGAAAAGCTACCAAAGCCTGGCTCATCAAAGGGATGCGACGGATGCATTGACAGTCCAATTTCTAAAGAAAAGCGCAAAAGATTTTCTCTAGAAATTTCGTACAGCATGTGAAATTTTTCCGTTTCAAACGCCTCAAACAAAAAGTGTTCGGACAGAAATTCTTTTGAGACATGTAAGATAAGTACTTTCCCATCGGGGCTGATCCCCGCAATGCTCCACAGATAACCAAACCGTAGGCCGGTATCGTACCAAGTTCCTGTACTCAGATCGTAATATATCAAAGATGCACTTATATCAAGCCACTCAAGGGACCAATCATCGCTAGACGCGTCTTCGAAGAAAAAAGATGAAACATATAGGCGATTACCAGAAGGGGAGATAAAAAGACTGCTATTAGAATCGATCTTGTGGTTCGGAAACAATGGTTTTGATATGACCTTACGGTCGTAATAAGCATCGCCATCATAGTTCAATCTCAAAATAAGCAACTCCTCTTTTTCCCAGAGCGCAACGATTGAACCATCTCTAGACGTACTCATAGACGTACTCAAGTAGTCAGACTTGTCAATTACCTTGTCAATTACAAGTCTCGATTTCCATAAAGACTTATACAAGTCTTGGCTCAGCTTGTATGACTTGCAATCGTTAAGCAGGCCATGAGTACCGAATACTGGATCAATAAGAGCAGAATGGCGAAAAGAACTTCCATCGAAGCGCGAACCCGCAAGGGTGCAATTCAAAAAGTCGCACGATTTGAGATTCAGCCCTGAATAATCAGCAGTCACATTTTTGCCTCGCGCCAGTTTCATCATTTCGACACACTGTGCAACAGATTCCCCTGCTTTACCTACATCATCATAAGCAAACCATTCCATCCGACAGTGCCTTTGCATCCAGTCTTCAATGGGGCTGGGATTATTCGTAGTATCGCGTTTCTCTTCCCAAAGGTATTCACGGAATAATTCCCCCGCCATGCGGAGCGTTTCAAGGGGAATATTTGCGCTCAAACACTCCGGAATTGTATGTTCATCCGCTAAGTTCATTTCATTGTAGACATACAACGCCTTCGCAAAGTCAAAGTAGTTTTGGTGGGAGAAAAGATAGCCTGTCTCCGTTTTGCGGATCAGTCCTTTGGCGATCCATATCTTTAATGCTTTGCCAGACGATATCTTGAGTACATCATCATCTCGGTCAAAAAGGCTTTTTATACGCACGTATCCCGCCAACTGCTCCTCGCAGGATTTAAAAACGGTATCAAATGAATTGTCATCTAACAGCATCTTGCCATGAGTATAGGCAATAGCGGGAAGAAGATACCGAATGCAGTATTTGTGCTGGTTCTCGACCAGTTCAGTGTGCTGTGATACTCTTCGTCCGGATTCAACCAAATAGTCGAAATAAATGTCAAACAACTCGCCTTCGGTTCTGACTGTTCCGAGTTTTGTGTTTGCATAGATGCCGATTCGCAAATAGATTGATAAGAACATAGGGCGTGTGAGCAAGTTGAGAAGATGTGCGGGAAGCTGCTGTGTGCCGAGAACAGCAGTGACATTAGTGGCTTCAATGGGCTCCAGAAAAAGGCACGTCCAGTTGTTGAATAGCCTTCCCGACAACGGGTAGCGAGAGGACATCAATATCCGCACCTGCTTACAGGCAGCTATAGTCTCCAACTCAGGACGCCACTGACTTCCGTTGGGATCTCCACTCTCCTGAACGCCATCCAGCAAAAGGAGAAACAACTGTGAATTTTCATTTTCCCCGTTCAGAAGCTGCATCAGCTTATCACGTCGAATGTGGTCGTTTTCTCCCGCCGTACTAATGCCGCAATACTGTGAAATAATTTTATCTTTTAGGCAGTTATCAGCACAACCATCAGACAACTCAGCCAGATTCAGATATATCGGAAGTATGTTCCTCGATTCAAAGCACCGCCCCCAAAGCTTATAAAACAGCGTGGTCTTCCCAGAACCACCTGGTCCAATCAGTTGGTGGTGCTCTCCGGAAGCTGTATCTAAAACATGCTCAACTGGGTTCTCTTGTTCATCCCGAGTGGCGGTATAGAGCCGCGGATCCACTTTGTATTTCGAAGCGATGCTTTGATACAATTCTTTAGAGCGCAGGAGTATTATCTCACAACTTATGCCCCTGCGTTGAATCACATCAATAGCGCTATCAAGCGCCTGTATTAAGCCTCCTGTGTCCTGAAATCGAGATTTGACATCAATGCTTAAACCGCGCTCTATGATGCGTTGATAGACTAGCCGTTTCACTGGATCAGGCATAGTGCTTTCGTTTTCATCCGGTAACCACTTGGAAAGCATTTTGCAGATTGAATAAGTATCAGTTGCTTTTGTAATTCTAGCAACGTATGCTTTTCGCCGTCGAAGGCTTTCTCCACAGACAGCATTATGTAATTCGATGGACGCGTATTCTGGTGTGGAGCCATACAGCACCGTGCTTTCATCAATATGACCACTGTGTAGCATCGCAACTGCAGAACCCATGTCAATGGGGTGAATCAGAGATGCTCCGTGCTGCATATAAGCCAATTCTGAGCGAAACAGGTTGCTTGGCTTCACATCGAGATGAAGAAACCCTTTTGCGTGAATCTCCCCAATGGCATATGCAACTTCTTTGGCAAGATTCAAACAGGCTACGATATCATATTTTGGAGAATGCGGCTGATATTGGGGATGGTTCAATACATAAGTATCTAACGTGTCTCCAGCACTTGTGTCAATTGCGAGATATTTGGCCAAGGAAGCACTAGAAGTTGGGATCTCGTTGACAGAGAAAAAACGTGGATCATTGTTGGAACCTTTGTATCGAAGCCTATGGCTCATATCTATCTCATGTTGATATGCGTTATTGATTTTCTCTTTGATTTTTGACAAATAGGAATGAGAGTAGGACAACTCATCATCGAAAACGATGGAACCGTCTTCGCGTCGGGTGAGAAAGGGGCAGAATGACGCAGGAATCAGTTCTTTTACAATAACAAACCTCCCTTCGTGAAGCCCGCGATATGCAAAGCAGGAGCCACCTTTGCTGATCTGAGCATACACGGTGTAACCATCAGCAAGATTCCAGCCGGAAACCTCATCGCCCGTGGTTTTGTCATAGAATTTTTTAGTTTCTTCGTCAAAGAATAATCTGTCAGCAGGAAGTGTCAGGGGAGAATAGCTGAGCATAATGGCCCTCCTTTTGCTTTTTCGTTTTCCTGTCTACGCTCTTATGTGGGCTACAAATGAGTCATTATATTAATTATAGGGCATATCATAAGCAATGGATGTCCGGGATATAAGAATGGACTGTTTCCCTATAACCGCCTACACCAAATTTCTGCGTGAATTTCTCTGCTCCGATTGTACCATACTTATCGCAGATTTCAAACTTCAAATAAGATTGTCACTGAAACAAAACTAAGTCGAGGGTTCGGAATCTATTCTCGTACGCAAGGGAAAGTGCTCCGTTCTTGGTATTTGGGTTTTTCTTTTTTGAATCCTTTAATTCTGAGGCCTGTGTTAATATAAAAGCACAAGGCCGATGAAAGTGGCCAATGCAGAAAGGAGATATAACTATGGATGTCACGACAGTCTATCGTAGCAGTGGCTGGGGTAGGTCCAGCATTGGGGAGGTCAAAGGCGACACGATCTATTCGACAGGAGGATTCTGGAATTCCCAGATAGGCGAGGTGCGAAATGGACGAGTCTTCAAAGTCTCGGGTGGGAGCAAAGACGAAGTGGGCTTCTATGAAAATGGCCGTGTCTATCGCGGGAGTGGGTGGTCGAAAAGCGAGATTGGTCAGTACGAAGCCGGCACCATCTATTCGACAGATGGATGGGGGCGTTCCTCTGTCGGCGAGTATGACGGTCCGGACGGCGGCGCCGCCGCCGCCATGCTCTTGCTTCTTTTGTGAATTGTACATAACGCAGGCCGGTGGGGATTTTTCTCCACTGGCTTTCGTTATTTCAATAATTACTTGCAAGCAGGAAACTTTTACTATACACTTATATCATGATTACTTGAACAAACGAGGGATCATGAATATGAAAACGAAAAGTACGATAACCATCATGCGCGAGTATTTGAATGGTCAACAAACTTGCAATCTTTCCCCACGTTTAAAAGAAATTGCCGATGGTTTTAGAAATCATCAGAAGGCCTCAGATGTCAATGAGCGTCTTGAGGCCAGCAAACTTCAACCCCTAAATGTGCGCATCCTCCCTGAGGCAGTAGCTATCTTCTGTCTAAACAATTCGCTCGGCTTTGATCGGTTTGTGGAGTTTAATAGGCAGGCGCATGAAATGCGGACAAAGAAACTCCTTGAAGATGATGAAAGTTCGGTACAATTGCTTACGAAGCAATTGCTTCTCGGTCAGAGCGGCTCAACTGGTCGCGAGGCCAGTTTGAGCCTTAAAACGTTACGCTCATATGTATCGGAATGCCCACCTATCATGGATACCTCCTTGGGGACAACGGCTCAATTATATGATGAACTGATATATGCCTTTGATGGTTGCGAAAACGTAGACAAAGCGTTTCACAAATTTATCAGCACAAACCTCATGGTCTTCCGAGACACAAATGAAACGGCACGCAGGATTCTTGCAAAAATGGTTCTTGATTACATTGATTCAGTTATTGACGATGTTATCGGCAAGGTAGATTTATCTGGCGTAGCAAGGAACCACAAAAATAGAGGTTTCGAAGATGGAAAGGGTTTGAAGAATCTTCCCGGTGAAGAATTGCAGAAACCAGAAAATGCGCTTTTCAATGTTTTGAGTTGTTATACTGCATTTACAAAGGGACTTGTGAATAATAAAGAAGATCTTGAAAACAAGGCTGTCAGTTTTTCTGGCATTGCACGGCTCTTGCTTGATGAATATGTGAGCATATGGGTCGATTTCGATTCATCCGATTACAGAGATCAAATGTCGGCAACTACTGCTGCGGAGGGTAACATTCTTGCAACCTATTTACGTGAGGCTTTGTATGGCACAGTAGACATTACAAGAGATCTTTTCATGTTCTTTTTCCTTTTTTTCAAAGAACATGAATTGGGTAAACTGAAATTGGAAAGCCAACAAGCACTTGGGCTTATTAACCAATATTTGCAGCGCGTCGGTTTCGCAATGATAGATGTGTCGTTGGGCTGGGCTAACCTTCTCCCATCGGAACAAATCGTTATCAAATTACTTAATCTCGAAGCGAATAGAACATTTAAGGCGGAGATCGACGCTCTTGTAGATGATGAAGAACTTCCTGAGTTTGATCTTGATATGTTTGATTATGTTGGGGATCTGTTCATTCATGATACCCCAACACCCTTGAGATCAAGTATGCTTAGCAATACCCTGAGGCGAAAAAAGTAAGAGGTCCATTTATCAAGCAGAACTTCTGCATTGCAAAACATGTAAAAATAGGGGGCTTCTAACGAAGTCCCCCTATTAGTCTCTCGGAGAAAACATTGCCTCCATAATTGAGAAATAATTTTAGATGCCGTACTCTTTCTTGATACGACTATACTGAGCCAACTCCTGCACAAACTTATATGCCGGATATACTACGGTAATAGTAGAGAGTAATACGAGGGCGAAGGAAAGGAACTCGCCAGCTCCGGTTAGTCCGTGGCAAAGCTGCCGAATCGTATAGGGTAGAAACAACACAGGCAACGCTAAAGCGGGGTTGCCTCCAAAAAGAAATACTCCCGCAATCACGACACCAATCAGAAAAGCCGTCCACATTCCAATTATTTTCCCTGCGACCCAGTCCTTGAGACAATCTTTACTGCAAAATGTGAGCTCTTCATACTCTTTCTGAAGATCGAACGCACGATAGCGAGCTGATTTTTCCTCATCAAAAACACATCCACACTTACAACAATTGGCCATAAAATATTCCTCCTATCAAATTTTGATTTACATTGCCTATGCAGAATTATATATCGGTCCTGTATTTCTTATATTAGTACGAGGTCCAGCATTAAAGGGGTCAAAAATCTGATTACGAATCGTCCGGCGTGGGACCAACTACTTCAGCCCCTGCCTTGACCAGAATCCGCATAGCTAACTGTGCATCGGCACAACTCTTATGGGCCATGTCGAACGGTAGCTGATGATCAAGAATAAGGGCGATATTGTGGATCGGCATCGGTCGAATCCGCCTCATCGCATTTATTACTTCCCTTTTTCTGGACGGGTCAAAGCCAACTATTGTAATGGTGAATTGGTTTTGAGCATTACCAGTGTCTGTCGTTTCTGAAACGGTTCGCTTTTCATCCAAGTCTTTGAATTTTTCATCAAGGTCCTTTAGAAGTTGGTCGATACCATATCGAGAAATTTGCGGGTCATCGCTTCTATTACCATCTAGCGCTTGACGATGTCCTTTCAATGTTGAAATCAGCTCTTTCAGATTTAAGCGCGGAGCCACAGGGACCTTTTTTCGTGCAGGGTATGGAGCATCTGACTTCAGATCCCCATACACATCCTTATAAGGCGGGAGCTTTGTCACATACTGTACACTCCCGAATTGAACCAAAGCTTGTCCTTTTTGCATTGTGCTGATTTGGTGCGGGGTAATAAGTGGCTCAGTCTGTAGGTGACCGTTAACTTCAACCACACGTTCTCCACAGCGCTTTGAGAGTTCGACAAGCGTTTCCATATTCCGGGTACGGAACGAAATGAGGAGGCCGCAATTGTCCAGAATGGTGGCCGCTTTATAAGGGCCATATGCCTCTTCAAGCTGCTTGAACGACTGAATGGCAAGACTAATTCTGATTCCGCGAGATCGACATGCAGACAAAAGATGGTCAAGATAAGGTAGCGCAGGTGCCAAGTTTGCCGCCTCATCAAGGATTAGATTCATCCTTGTTGGTAGTGTCCCGTTGTATGAATCGTGCGCAATACGAATGCAATGATTAGCGATTTGGTTAACAATGATTGCCCCGATTCCGTAGTAGATTGGTGTCTCTTCCGGAACACATAGAAAGATGGCCGTTTTCTTCTTTCCATCTAAGTGATTGATTTTAAAATCATCGGATGCAAGCATCTCCACTAAGCCTTGACTCTTTACAAACGGTGAGAGCGCCGTAAGAAATGTTGACCGTATTCCGGCACGAGTATCCGAAGCAGTAAAATAAGTCTGCAGCAGCATCTTAGGTAAGAAGTCCTCGTCAAGGGCATCATATAATTCTTTCAGTACCGTGGACATTCCATATCGCTCTTCGCCATCGCTGATCAGATAATAACAATTCGCAAGAGTGCACTGCTCTGGCTTCGCAAAACGGAAGAGGATCTGGATAGCAGAGAGCAAAACCGCTCGTGCGCTATCCGCCCAAAAAGGATCTTTGTCCTTCCCCTGAGGAAGGATTGCGTAGCAGAGATCATCCAGCAATTCTACCGCAATTTGCATTTTTTGTGGATCCTGCGTTTTGTAGAGCTCATATGGATAGCGCAGGGGATTGAAGCCGGGGCTTTGATGAATATTGCGGAAGTCCAATAGAACGACATTATAGTCTGGAGGGATGATGTCTCGAAATGTTAAATAAATCTCTCCTTTAGGGTCCGTACAAAGGAACGATTCGCTCGAATCCAAAAGGGAGTGAATCGTTGGCAGGATACAAGCGGTCGTCTTGCCAGAGCCGCTTTCACCACTTATCATACTATGTGGAGCGTCACCATAGAACAGATAACCCGAACCGAGGTAGTGAACAGGCGGCCCTCCAAAACGGTCCTTGCTCCCACCAGCTTCCCTGAGGATGCTATACATATTCGAAAAGCTCTCACTTTGCATGTTGTTGTCCCCTTTCGGTCAGTTTAATAGACTTGCTGGTTATTCTTGGAATGCATTCAACTGTTTCTGCATTCCCGGCTAGCAATGCGGCAAGTAATCGTACCTCATGGATATCTTTGCAACGCAAGAATTGTTTTTTTACTTCAAGGCTATTATCGCATTCAATGAAAAACTCATTTTGGAGAATGCGCTGCCCGATTAGGGAGAATTGCTCTGCCGTGTAAGCTTCGGCAAAAAGGTATTTAGCGTGACCGACGGTTTCCTGAATTCTGAACGCAAGGCGGTCCCCGCTTGCCGATCGTTTATTGGGCAAGAAACAGATAACCGTTGCGGTTTTGCATAGATTCCCGAGCTTCCGTAAAAAGAATCTCGTCTGCTCTTCATCTACATGTCGAATTAATGCCGCCACATCAAAAGCTATTACCCCTTGGTATGCATTAGAATACCCATGATTGTTGTCGATCTCATAGATAACATTCTTGATAGACTGCACAGTTTCTTCCAGTTCAAACTCTAAGTACAAATGTGAGCCACAATAGGAAAAGCGATACGGATCCGCCTCTGCTAAACTATCCGCGACGAAGCGAGTAACGGTTGTCCTTCCGCAACCACGATCTAGACCGATGATCAGGTGTCCGGGATTGTGGCTGCTGAATTGATAAGTGCGTGCCTGCTGACTCAGTCTACTGACTGCGTCAGCAATGTTCTCTAGACCGATTATTTCTTGTTTCATTTGGCACCTCCAATTGTTTTAATTATTTCCTAGCCATGACGCTGGAAAACCAACATGATCGACAAGCCCGAAATCTCTGGCTTGCTGCGCTGACATATATTTATCTCTCTCCATGCTTTCGAGAAGCACATCGAGCTTTTTCCCAGTATGTTGTGAGAGCAACCTAACTATCCGCTCTTTCTGCTCTCTTATATGTGCAGCTAGGAGGCAAATCTCAGTTGCTTGCTGTTCTTTCAAACTGCCAACATATGGCTGATGAATCATTACGCTACAGTTTGCTGTGGCATATCTCTGACTGCGTTTACCACAACAAGCAAGTAAGACGGCGGCCATGCTGTAAGCGCATCCTATTGCTACAGTTGTAATTTCACATGGAATAGACTGACAACAATCTAAGATAGCTAATCCAGCAGGAACACTGCCACCAGGGCTGTTAATAATCAATGAAACACCGCTTTCGGACCGATCAGAAAGATATCGTAACTGTGTGATTATATTTAGAGCTGTCGTATCATTTATTTCACCAGTGAGGTAAATCGTTCTTTTTGACGTTAGGTCAACACTGACGAGATTACATGCCTGTAGCGTGCCATCGATGGTCTTGAAAACACTTGGGAAAATAGTGCTATTCATAGTGAAAACCTCCTATATACGATGACTCCCAAACAAAAGCCTCAGAATCCTGCTCCCATCCGTGCCGTGAAAAGGTAAAGCGTTGGTGACCGCAAGAATAAAGTTACTAAGAGCGAGGCCATAAAAACACTCTGAACTTATTGGACACCTAAGCGCAATTCCTACAGCCAACCCAGCAAGAACGCAGTTCATCTGTATCCCCGCAAAATTCATCAGAACACCCTTTAGACGGCTTCCGCATAGGGTATCGTCAATGAGAACGCAAACGCCGGGCAACACTCCTTGCATCAAAAGGCATACCTCGAACACTGGAGCGCCAAACCTCCGCGCGACAATATAGTGCGCAGCTTCGTGCAATATCGCTCCGATAGCAGTACCCATGAGAATACCAATCACGCTATAACTATTCGATTTCATTAACGGCAGGCTATAATAGAATAAGGGGATCCATGCAATGTTCAGCAGCATGGTAATGGCACGGTAAATAATGGGTATATTCTTGGCGGGCGTTTTGTAATCATTGTAATTACGAGTCCACAGGGTTAATAACTTCAGATTTCCTTCGATATAAACTCTGCTGCTACGAATCAAATGTTCTTCCTGAAAAAAGTGAATAAGTGAAACTAGTTCCTCTTCACTCATCTGGCCTCGAAGATCGTTGGGATTTGTCTTCCCATCGAGGCTTAGCAGGAGGTGAGCTTGCTCCTCTGACAACTCGTACTCAAAGCCAGTCACCACATTGTAGATGAGAAGCGAGTGACTTTTTGAGACGTTTTCGAATAAGAGCCAACTTACAGCGCGAGGGTAAGGGTATTTGTTCATTCACATCACACTTTATAAAAGAATTCTTTTCTCTCTTGGTTTTCAATTAGCTTCTGATTCCTATAATGCTATTGTAGACCACTATAAAATAATTTTTCCTTGCATAACGGAGACTTCATCAAGAGTCTAAACTATACGCTACACAGTTTACGAGACAAAGCCAACCGTCCTCTTTACTGTAGCGAGAATTGCCCGCTCTGCATCCGTAAACATGCTTTCCGTTACGGGAATGGGGATGTTATCCTCTCGAACCAATGCCATATCGAGTGCGTTTTCAAGTACAGTTTCAATCATCTGCTGATGCTTTCGCAGAGAGGTGATATTGCGATTTACAAGGCGGTCAATAGATTTGAATAAAAACTCGTAGTTGAAATCGATCATGCTATACAGGTCACTCGCCAGCTTTTTCTCGACATATTTCTTACTAATGGACTTGATGCGAGAGGCACTGGCTTCGGGAAACTGAATGACCATGCAGCGGTCTGCCAAAATAGGGTTAATCTTCTGCAGGTCGTTTGCGGTAAAGAACATGGGGCAGTGTTCCAGCCCGACCAGTGTAGTCTCAAGGTAATTATCAAAAATGTCTGTGTTTGACTCATCTGTAATAGAAAGTAGCTCGTCATCGACGCTGGCACGATTGCGATTATGGGTTACCTTATCAATCTCGTCGAAAATGTAGGCTACAAGCAGAGATCTTGACCGGAGTTGCGCTTTGGCGATACACCCTACATCAGAAGACTGATAGGTTCCGCAATCTCCTGTCATTCCGTGACCGCCATCTGTCTGGGGGACCTTTATTACTTCAGTGGGAATCTGAAGCGCTTCCTCTACAAGTAAGCGTACGGCAGTTGTTTTGCCACAGCCCTTTTCACCAACGAAGATAATCGGCCTCATATGGCCCGTTTCAATGTAAGTGACGAGAGCGGGGACAATCCTGCTAATTATCTCATCAGGGATGTCATGGTTAATGCAGAAAGATTTCAAATGACTGTATAATTTCCTCGGATCTACGGATTCGCGAAAGAATCGAGGAACCTCAAGCTTCATTTTCTTGAGAGCACGCAAATAACGAACCTGTTTTTTGTCAACATGATGGGCCGTGGAGATATCGTCTAACTGCGCCTCAAGTTCCTTTAAGCGAGACATTCCTTCGCTGTTAAGGCCAGAAAGCTGCTTGTCAATCCAACGGCAGGAATTCCCTGCGCGAGTAGCAGAATTCTTTCCATTCATGTTGTTTTGCAAGCCAAGCAGTGCTATGATTTCACGATCACTGAGGCTCAGCACTAGCTTTTTAACTTCACTGAGTTCTGCCATACTAACACCTCCGTATAGGTAGAATTGTTGCGATACCTCCCGGCGGACTACCAGCATTTGCAGTCCGCCAGGAATAGAGTCGAATGCAGTACAGTCTACTCCGCTTTGACGAACTTCAACATCTTTACACGCATCTTAATCATGTGAGCGTGACGCATAAGTTCGGGAAATTCACTGAGAAGAAGGTCATACTCTTCTTTCAAGGCTTCGAGTTCGTCCTTGGTAACAGGTTCTCCGGAGCAAACCTTCTTATGAAGAAGATGATCCTTTGCGAGTGCGCGGATGTAGTAAAGATAAGGAATGTTGATAGAAGGCTGAGCTTCTGCAGATGCTGCGATTCCGTAATTGGTAGTCTCCAACACATCCACAAAAAGGCCTCGATTCATCTGCATATCAGCCAACCGCAAGGCGCACTGACTCGCATTGGCATGAGTACTGATTGCCTCCTTGAGGACACTCATGCTACCCGCAGCATTACCAAGAGCCGCTTCAAGCTCACTCTCGGCCATGCTTGCCTTTTCTTCATAAGGAAGGTATTTCTTATAATGCTCGACGATGCTTCTGCATTCGTCCTCGTTCGCAATTGGGTCTTCTTTGAGAAGATAGTCGAACGAGAATGTGAATGCGCGCCAATTCCAGCGCTGGAAGGGGACATTTGCTTTCAAGATGGAGTAATGATCTGCAGCTGTCTGCATATCTCCGGCTTCGGAACTATACTTAATAGTGTCCGCAAGAAGATCCACATTGAGTGGGAATTTTTTAAGCCCTTCCATACAGATGTCCGTTGCCTCACGGTTCCTGCCACGGCGTGCGCGATCCACAGCCTTGTTGTGGTAATCATCCGAATCCATGTCGTTATCGTCCATGTCTTCATCACCGTCCGAGTTAGGCATTAGCCCCCTCATACGCGAGAGCAACTCGAGAATATTACCACTGGGTGTATCGCCTTCGGAAGATGACTCATCATCTGCTTCGGGAATGTCGATGAGTTCTTCCACATCCTCGTCAGCGGGAGTTCCGGCAATGCTACCATTGCCAAAGAAGGTATCTTCAAAAATAGACTCGTTCATAATAATTCTCCTTTTTTATTGACTGGTGTCAGTAAGTTTCAGGGTTTGTGTTCCTGTGATACTAATTACATACCATACTCTGAGATAATTTTTGCCTGCAAAACGCTTATACTTATAGGGGTTAGCAGCCAATAGAGCAGATCACATGGTTTGACGCACAAAAGCAGAGCAATCTATGGGACAAGTCCTCCCACAGATTGCTCTGCTTTTGTACCATTATTGTGAAACCATCAAGGGCTGCCGAAGCGGAAGGCGTTCCTATTGCATTGCTCTACTTCCGCTGTCTACCATTATGCCGCTGTTCCATTTGGTCAAAGGATTTCGTATATCCTCAGAATCATTCCAACGGCAGAGTGTGTGAAATCAAAGATTACCACCTTTCAATGTCTGCAGATCAGTTTTCTGCTGCTTCTCAGGCTCTCTTCATTTTGTTTTGAAATACTATAGACTCTCAAGTAAAGGCAACTGAGTATCAAACTCTTTTCGGAGAATCTACCTTTTCGCGGCTCAAAAATGACCACGCTGTAATCAAAGAAAAGGTCGAAAACGAATTGATAACTTTCTCTTAACTCTGCCCGTCTTCGATAGCTATTAAGGTCGGCTTGTGGTATGTGTGTTGACTACCAAAGAAAAGGAGTTGATACAATGCCGAAGAAACGAGCCAATGGTGAGGGCAGTATCCGCAAGCGCAAAGATGGCCGCTGGGAGGGCCGCTACACCGCAGGCAACGATCCCGCCACCGGCAAGCCCATCCACAAGAGCGTCCTCGCCAAGACGCAGGCTGAAGCCAAAGAAAAGCTCAAGCAAGCCATCGCGGAAGCCGAAAAGCTGGATATGAGCCGCGCAAAATCGTACACGCTGGGCGCGTGGATCAAGCTGTGGTACGAGGTATACGCCGAGCCGCGCCTGCGGGAGAAAACCAAAGACTACTACCTCAACTACATCGACAACCACATTGTTCCGGAGCTGGGCGGTACGCCGCTGGAAAAGCTGACCACCATCCAGATTCAAAAGTTCTACAACGACCTGCAAAAGTCCGGACGCATCCAGCGCTATACCCACATCAAACTGAAAGACAAAGGGCTCAGCACCCGTGTGGTGCGGGGCATCCACACGCTGCTGAACAACTGTCTGGAGCAGGCGGTAGCGGAGCGGTTGATCCTCTCCAACCCCGCCAAGGGCTGCCGCCTGCCGAAGCTGGAAAAGCGTGAGATGAAGATACTGCCGGAGGACAAGATCGGTCCATACTTGGCCGAAGCGGAACGGCGCGGTCTACTGGCGGCCTTCTATCTGGAGTTGACCACCGGCCTGCGACGTGGTGAGTTGCTGGCTCTGCTATGGACGGACTTGGATGTGGAGAACATGACCATCTCTGTCAGCAAGCAGGTAAACCGCATCAACGGTGAACTGGTGGTCAGCCAGCCCAAGACGCCCAACTCCATCCGCAAGCTGGCTATCCCGCAGAGGGCGGTGGAGCTGCTGGTAGAGGAGCACGCAAAGCATCCCCACAGTCCTTACCTGTTCGTGTCGTCCAAGACCGGCACCATGTTCGACCCGGATTCCTTCCGGCACACCCACGAGAAGATCCTGAAGGCCATCGGCGCGGAGCACATCAGGTTTCACGACCTCAGACACACCTTCGCCACGCTGTCTCTCAAGTACGGCGTGGATGTCAAGACGCTGTCCGGGGCGCTGGGTCACTACGACGCGGGCTTCACCCTCAGCACCTACACCCACACCACGGAGGGAATGAAGCGCTCCGCCGCCGACACCATCGGCAGCGTCATCAGCCAGACCATGTAGCCCACAAAAATAGTCCGAGAGGGACGGATGATGCCATCCGCCCCTCTCCGGTGCTTTCCTGACCTCTCGGCTTTTGGGTCACGGTTTGGGTCA